>Ga0172443_1002_pt1 | contig 128610 bp, 137 predicted proteins | sample MayberryNE_Catta_6_FD_114741 | JGI IMG/M metagenome (GOLD analysis project Ga0172443, IMG submission 114741) | reverse complement strand
CTCGGTTTCAGCCGAAGAAGCATTCTTTCTGCATTCCTTATGGAATCGCTTCTTCTTGCTTTTATTGGCGGTGCTGCTGGATTAATTCTTTCATCTTTACTTTCGTTCTTTTCAATATCAACAATAAACTGGAACTCCTGGTCTGAACTTGAGTTTGGTTTTGCTCTTTCGCCGAGTATTATTATTTCATCCTTAATTTTTTCAATAGCTATGGGATTCTTCGGAGGATTCCTTCCATCGGTAAGGGCGGCAAGATTGAAAATTGTTGATGCATTGAGAGCGGGGTAGTGTTTAAAATACTTTAACTATTATAGTTACATGGATATCTCCCTGTTATATTTATTCCGGTACTGTATCGGTGATAAACCGGTGATTTTTCTGAACGTAACACGGAAAGCTTTTGGATCCTGATATCCGACTTTGTACATGACTTCATTAACATTTTCGCGTGATGATTCCAAGCTCATCTTAGCTGCTTCTATTTTTACACGCTGAATATATTCCACAACCGTGTTTGCCGTTGCCTTCTTAAATCTTCGTTCAAGATTTCTTCTGCTCAACGCAAGCATAGATGCTAACTGATCAACAGTAATTTTATCCTGGAAATTAGTTTCAATAAACTCCTGTGCTTTTTTTACTGGTTCGTCCTCGTGTTCTTTTTGCCCTATGAATATTGTAAACGGGGACTGGCTGTTGCGCTGAATATCTATCTGGAAAGCTTTGGAACAAAAGATTGCAGTCTCTCTGCCTGCAAATTTTTCTATAAGGTATAAAATCAGATTTAAAGAAGAATATGCCCCGCCGCTTGAATAAATTCCCTGTTCATCTGTAATAATTTTATCTTCAAGAAGGTTAACATCCGGAAACATTTGTCTGAATACATTTGCAGCAAGCCAATGAGTAGCACATTTTCTTCCCTTTAACAATCCGGTTGATGCAAGCAAAAAGGCACCAAGGCATAATGAAGCCACTTCTGCACCTTTATTATATTGGCTGATTATCCATGGAATAAAATCTTTGTTTTGTTCTATAGCTTTTCCTAAATCCCCGTACATTGCCGGAATAATTATAAGGTCAGTCTTTGCAACATCTTTTAAAAGTTCAGTTTCGATGGTATATAAACCATCATTTAATAGAGACTGTTTTGACAATCCAACTAGTTTAAGTTCGAATAATGGCGGTTTTTGCTGGCTTTCTAAAAACTGATTTGCTTCTGTAAATAACTGCCGGGGTCCTTCAATGTTTCCTAAAATTGCCCCTTTAGTAACTATAATTGTTATGTGTTTCATGCTGCGGTATTAATTTTTTATGGGAGATATGACTTATTTCATGAGTGAAATTATATAAAGACGTTGTCGTAATCAACCCCTTAGATTGCCGTTATTGCACCTATCACATTTAATCTTACGACATTAAATTCGCACTGTGAATTTGATAATAAAAACAGAAGTAGGAAATGGAATTTTGGCTGATCCAAAACAAGATGAGAAGACTTTGATCCGGAATAAGGAACTTATAAAAAAGATAAACAATGCATTATCAAAAGGAAATATTGAATTTGTTCTGGCCCATCTTGCCGATGATATTCAGTGGAATATTGTTGGTATGCCTTCTATAAGAGGGAAAAATGATTTTCTTAAAACTATGGAAATTATGGAAATTGAAAGTTCTCTAAATATTAATGTCAAAAATGTTATTGCTGAAGGAGATTACGTCGTAATAGAAAGCAGGGATGAAACTAACTCGAGAATATCCTTCAGTCCAGCATTCTGCGATGTTTACAGGATTAAGAACGGAAAAATTCAGGAGCTAACAACTTATGTTGTTGATACAACTTTGAACAATGAATCAATAAACAATGGATAACTCAACAAAAATATTAATTAAAGTAAAGGTATAATATGTTTAAAACATCTAAAGCGTTCTGCAGTTTTTCTATAAATGATGCAAAAAAAGCAAGAGAATTTTATTCACAGACTCTTGGCTTAGATGTGTCTGAAATACCCGGCATGAATGGTCTCTTGAATTTGCATCTTTCCGGTGATTACGACGTCATGATTTATTCTAAGCCGAATCATATCCCTGCAACTTTTACAGTCCTTAATTTTCATGTAAAAAATGTTGAAAAGGCTGTGGATGAATTAACCGCAAAAGGTGTCAGATTTGAAATTTATAATGAGCCAAATTTAAAAACTGATGCCAAAGGCATTGCTAGTGGTGTTGGTGGTCCTAAAATAGCATGGTTTAAAGATCCTGCAGGAAATATTCTTTCAGTGCTTGAAGAGCGCTGATTAATATTCTATTTCATTTTATGTGATTGTCGTTATCAACCCCGCAGATTGTCATAATTGCGCCTTTTACTAATTATAAAGTGACTATAAATTTGCCGCAGAAATTGTTTCTTAAACAAATTTAAAACAGTTAGGAAATAATCTGAAGCCAAAAGTCGAAAGTGGAATAACTCACAAACAAAATGGAAAATTAATATGAGTAAAATCTCAGTGTTCAATCATATATCAATTGATGGTTTCTTTGCCGGACTCAATGATGAGATAGATTGGTTCAAGGAAATTAAAAGAGATGATGAGTGGGATAAGTACATACATAATCAGGCCGGGTCGGGTAACAGTGCGTTGATTTTTGGTCATACTACCTATGAGATGATGAAAAGTTATTGGCCAACTCCCGAAGCAATAAAAAATGATCCGGGTATGGCAAAATCTGTCAATGAGAGCCCGAAGATTGTTTTTTCAAAAAAACTTAAGAAAGTTGAAGAAGTATCTAACCTGCCTGCCGGACAGGCAAGTTGGAAAAACATAACCCTTTATCATGAAATAAATCCGAAAGAAATAATTAAGCTGAAAAAAAATAATGATATGACAATTTTAGGCAGCGGCAGTATTGTACAGCAGTTTTCAAACCTGAATCTTATTGATGATTACTTTCTGGTAGTTGTCCCAATTGTTTTAGGTGCGGGCAAATCCTTATTTGATGATGTTAAAAGTATGAACCTCAAGCTTATCGATGCAAGAACATTTAAAAACGGGATTGTTCTGCTTCACTACGAACCGGATTGATTTTAATAAAAATTCGTTACTCAACAAAAAAAAATAAAATTGAAAGGAAATTAAAGCATGTCGTTTCAAGCATACATAGATAACATTAGAACCAAAACGGGTAAATCACCCGAAGATTTTAAAACCCAATTACAGAAAGAAGGGCTTCTTAAACCCGATTTTAAGGCAACAGATTTAGTAAACTGGCTGAAGAAAAAGTATGATCTAGGACATGGGCATTCAATGGCAATTTGGGCTGTCTTTAAATCGAAGGATTGGGTACAAGAATCGAATAAGTAAAAATAATAGAAGTAATTAAAAAATCTTAATAAGAATCGAAAGGAAATTATTATGCAAAAGATCACCCCGTTTTTGTGGTTCGATAGTAATGCCGAAGAGTCAGTAAACTTTTACACTTCTGTTTTCAAAAATTCCAGGGTCGTGAATATTACTCGTTATGGCGAAGCAGGCGCAAAGGCTTCCGGAAGAACAGGGGGAACGGTAATGACCATTGAGTTTGAGATTGAGGGGCAAAAATTCATTGCGATTAATGGCGGACCGCTATTCAAATTCACTCCGGCTGTATCATTTCTTGTCGCCTGTAATACCAGGGAGGAAGTCGATGCAATATGGGGAAGGCTGTCTGAAGGCGGTACTGCACTCATGGAACTTGGTGAGTATCCTTTCAGCGAAAAATATGGATGGACGCAGGACAGGTATGGTCTTTCATGGCAGGTGATGTTCATGGGAGATCGTAAGATAAAGCAGAAGATCACTCCGACGCTTATGTTTGTCGGCGAGCAGTGCGGGAAAGCAGAAGCAGCGATCAATTTATACACATCGGTGTTCAACAATGCAAAAATTGGTGACATCGACCGCTATGGCAAAGGCGAGGAACCAGACAAAGAAGGAACAATAAAGCATGCTGCCTTCACGCTTGAGAATCAGGAGTTTGCAGCCATGGATAGCGCTCTTAAACACGACTTTACCTTCAATGAGGCCATTTCGTTTATGGTTGAATGCAAGACCCAGGAAGAAATTGACTACTACTGGGAGAAACTCACCGCAGATGGAGGGCAAGAAAGTGTGTGCGGCTGGCTCAAGGATAAGTTCGGTGTTTCATGGCAAGTTGCTCCCACAATACTTGGCGATATGTTGCAAGACCCCGATAAAGAGAAGGTGGAACGCGTTACCAATGCTTTCCTGAAAATGAAAAAGTTTGACATTGGGGTATTAAAGAAAGCATATGAGGGACCATAAATAAAAAGAAATCAATGTTATTAAAGTTGAGGAGAAAACACTATGACAAAATTAAATACCTATCTCAATTTTGCGGATAACACGGAAGAAGCTTTTAACTTCTATAAATCCGTTTTTGGCGGAGAGTTTACTTCTGTTGTCCGGTTCAAGGATATGCCGATGGAAGGCGTAAATATCCCGAAAGAGGACGAAAACAAAATCTTGCACATCGGATTGCCTATTGGTAAAGACGATGTATTAATGGCGAGTGATTCCCTTGAATCGCTCGGACAGAAACTGACGCAAGGCAACAACGTTTACATTTCAGTTCACCCGGAAAGCAAAGAAGAGGCAGACAGGATATTTAACGCTCTTTCCGCCGGCGGCACAATAGAGATGCCGATTGCCAACCAGCCGTGGGGCGACTACTATGGCAGTTTTAAGGATAAGTTCGGAGTGCAGTGGATGGTGAATTACACCTATCCGAAATGAGCGAATAATCAATATGGGAAAAGTTATTTTAGGAGTAACAATATCACTGGACGGGTTTGCCGAAGATAGCAATGGTAGCGTGGGCGCACTGTATCCTGACCTCGATACACTTCGAAATACCGGGGTCTTACGGGAATCCATACATAGTACCGGCTCGGTGGTGATGGCATGGAAAGAGTTTGCTATGGCGGAAGATCCTGATTCTATCGCGGATAATTATGAGTATCAAGTGCCAATATTTGTTTTTACAGATAAAGCACCCAAAAAGCATCCAAAGGAAACTGACAAGTTAACCTTTACTTTCGTTACAGACGGTATTAAAAGCGCAGTCCTGCAAGCAAAAGCAGCCGCAGGCGACAAAAATGTTACAATTATCGGCAGTGCAAGCACCACTCAGCAGTGTATAAAAGCAGGATTAGCTGATGAATTGCATATTGATATCATACCGGTATTTCTGAAAGCTGGTTTCCGGCCATTTGAGGATATAGGCAATAAATCAATCAAGGTGGAAAGAATAGAAGTGGTGGAACTTCCAGCCGGCAGGATATATCTTAGATTCCGTTTTGTTAAATAGAATTTGCCGCAAGAGAGGAAAATCAATGTATGAAAAAAGTCTCCAAGCAAAGATAGCTATTGTAGCCGGGGCAACACGAGGCGCAGGTCGCGGTATTGCAATAGAGTTAGGTGCAGCCGGTGCAACAGTCTATTGTACCGGTCGCAGCATACGGGGTAAAACGACCGGACGACCGGAGACTATTGATGAAACTGCCGAGCTGGTAACAGATGCTGGAGGAAAAGGAATCGCAATTCAGGTTGATCACACCAGATCTTCCCAGGTTGAAGCATTGTTCAAACGTATTGCATCCGAACAAAATGGACAGCTTGATATCCTTGTTAATGATATCTGGGGCGGAGATGAGCTCACAGATTGGGGTGTTCCATTCTGGGAACATTCGCTTGAAAAGGGGCTTACAATGCTGGAGAGAGCCATCAACACCCATATCATTACCAGCCATTTTGCCGCCCCTCTTCTTATTAAACAAAGAAAAGGTATTATTTTTGAGATCACTGATGGCAAGACCTATGACTATCGCGGGACACTCTTCTATGATCTGGTGAAAACGACGGTAATGCGCCTGGCTTTTACGATGGCTTGCGATCTTAAACCCTTCAACGTTGCTGCTATCGCGCTAACACCGGGATTTCTTCGGTCGGAAGCGATGCTTGATCATTTTGATGTTATAGAGAAGAATTGGCGTGAAGGGGCAAAAAAAGATAAGTTCTTTGCTTTTTCTGAAACACCGCACTATATCGGACGAGCCATTGTTGCTTTAGCAGCTGACCCTGACATCATGCAAAAGACGGGGCAAACCCTTGCCACATGGGATCTTGCCCAAGTGTATGGTTTCACGGATATTGATGGCACTCAACCGCACTGGCAACGCAATTATGAGATAGAGACACAGAAAAATAGATAAAGATAGTCTCATTCGAATCCCGGAAAAGACGAGGAGGCTGGCTTGCTGAGCCAAGTTTAGAGAAAATTTCCCCTTCTTTCTTCACAATACGCCTAATCAGTCATCCTGGTTTTACGATACTTCAGGAAAATTGTTAGATTCATAAATATTCATGCTCATGTAAAAACAGTGTCAATGTAACTATTTATTTACAAATATGTGACATAAAAATCACATGGTTCAGTAAGTTATTTATAGTCATATGATTTTGTTTATAATATGTAGTGTGATTTGTTCAAAGAATAGATTACGAGCATCACGCAATGTCAAGAGGTGGGACGAATGATTTCAAATAATATTAAATACGGAGGGCATACCTTCAGGACAGAAGTCGGAATAGTAGTACTAACAATAGCTGCAATCGTATTGATGGCAAACACGAGCGTGGCTATAGCGATAGCGGGTGGTAGCAATCCTGCTAATAATATGAATACTGCAGTCGATAATACGAGAACGGAAATGATAACCGGCCAGCCTACGCTGGTCAATATCCAGGTGAATTTGGAAAGAGAAGGTGATCAGGCTGCAATATACAACATACTTAATGAAATTGAGAAAAGGAATTGGAGGATTACTGTCTACGTTACCGGAGAATTTGCTTTAAACCATCCGGATGTCATAAAGGAGATCCGCCATAGAGGTCATCAGATAGCGATACAGGGAGAGCAAATGGCGGAAGACAATACAAACCTGAGTTATGATGAACAATCAGCCATAATAGGCAAAACCATTGATACCGTTTCAGGAATCCTTGGTCCGAATCAAAATATTTCACATTACAAACCTCAAAATTCGATTGTCGCGTATTCGGATATGGAAATGACCTTGATGGCGCTTCAAAAACACGGTATTAACTCAATCACCGGATCTTTTGAAATAAATGGGAGTTCAGAATGTTCCTATTGTATAAGAACCGAAGATATTTCCTATCCATTCAAAACAAAATACGGGGTCTTTGTAGTACCTGTTTCCCGTCTTAAAGTCAATTCTGAAGAAATAATCCTGGATGATAATTTAATTCTCAGTAATCCCAATACTACTTATCAGCATTATTTAGATTATCTTAGGAAAAAATATGATGAAGCCGATTTTTCAAAGCTTCCTATGGTTACAGTGATACATGCATCGATTGCAGGAAAGGATAACTCCAGGTTGATAGCTTTCGCCCAGTTTTTGGATTATATAAAAGAGCATGGCGGAGAAGCTGTTATTACAGACCTTATAACCTCAGAACCAAACCAGCCCATGAATGCAGGTATGGCAGAAGTTAAGGGATTAAGCGATCCCGTGGCAATTACGCAGGCAGATAGCGCAATTGCCGGCAGTGTAACTGATTCGAGTGGAACGGCTATTGCGAATGCCTACGTATCAATATCAGGTCCAGGTTACGGAAATACTTACACAGACGTTAATGGGGATTTCAGTCTTGGTGGGCTACAATCCGGGAGCTATCTTATCAGTGTTAGCCCGCCTTACGGAAGCAACCTGATCAGCAATTCTACCATTGTTCACGTTTCTCCCAATGAAACAGTTACAGCTAACATTATTTTGCAGACAGGAGGTATTATTACAGGCATAGTTACTGCTTTTAATGGAACCCCTGTGGCGAATGCATATGTATATGCATCAGGCCCGGGTTATGGAAGTACTTATACAGACGTTAATGGCAATTACACAATTAGTGGGTTACAGGCAGGAAGCTATATTATTTATGTAAATCCGCCTTACGGAAGCAACCTGATCAGCAATTCTACCATTGCTCATGTTTCTCTGGAAGAAACAGTTACAGCTAACATTATTTTGCAGACAGGAGGTATTATTACAGGCAATGTAACAACCTTAAATGGAACTCCTGTGGCGAATGCATATGTATCAATATTTTCTTCAATGCCGCCGCCAACTCCACCAGTAACACCAATACCAACACCACTGATAACACCGGTACCAACAACAGTAACAGATTTAAAACCAGTCTTAAATGGACCTCCTGCTGTCAATTCCAATGCATATGTATCAGGTCCAGGTTACGCTTACACAGATGCAACCGGAAGATATAGGTTAGAAGGATTATCGGGCGGAAATTATATTGTCAGTGTTAGCCCGCCTTACGGAAGCAACCTGATCAGCAATTCTACCATTGCTCATGTTTCTCTGGATGAAACAGTTACAGCGGACATTATTCTCCAGACAGGAGGTATGATCGCGGGCAGAGTTACTGCTTTTAATGGAACTCCTGTGGCGAATACATATGTTTCCGTATCAGGCCCAAGTTATGGAAGTGCTTCCACAGATATTAACGGCAACTATACAATTGGTGGGTTACAGGCAGGAAGCTATATTATTTATGTAAATCCACCTTACGGAAGCAACCTGATCAGCAATTCTACCATTGTTCAAGTTTCTCCCAATGAAACAGTTACAGCTAACATTATTTTGCAGACAGGAGGTATTATTACAGGCATAGTTACTGCTTTTAATGGAACCCCTGTGGCAAATGCATATGTATATGCATCAGGCCCGGGTTATGGAAGTACTTATACAGACGTTAATGGCAATTACACAATTGGTGGGTTACAGGCAGGAAGCTATATTATTTATGTAAATCCGCCTTACGGAAGCAACCTGATCAGCAATTCTACCATTGCTCATGTTTCTCTGGATGAAACAATTACAGCGGACATTATTCTCCAGACAGGAGGTATGATCGCGGGCAGAGTTACTGCTTTTAATGGAACTCCTGTGGCGAATACATATGTTTCCGTATCAGGCCCAAGTTATGGAAGTGCTTCCACAGATATTAACGGCAACTATACAATTGGTGGGTTACAGGCAGGAAGCTATATTATTTATGTAAATCCACCTTACGGAAGCAACCTGATCAGCAATTCTACCATTGTTCACGTTTCCCCCAATGAAACAGTTACAGCTAACATTATTTTGCAGACAGGAGGTATTATTACAGGCATAGTTACTGCTTTTAATGGAACCCCTGTGGCGAATGCATATGTATATGCATCAGGTCCGGGTTATGGAAGTGCTTCCACAGATATTAACGGCAACTATACAATTAGTGGGTTACAGGCAGGAAGCTATATTATTTATGTAAATCCGCCTTACGGAAGCAACCTGATCAGCAATTCTACCATTGTTCACGTTTCTCCCAATGAAACAGTTACAGCTAACATTATTCTCCAGACAGGAGGTATGATCGCGGGCAGAGTTACTGCTTTTAATGGAACTCCTGTGGCGAATACATATGTTTCCGTATCAGGTCCGGGTTATGGAAGTACTTATACGGATTTTAACGGCAACTACACAATTAATGGATTACTTGCTGGAGACTATCTTGTCAGTGCCAGTCCACCTTATGGAAGCAATCTGGTCGGCAATTCTACCGCGGTTCATGTTTCTTTTGATGAAACAGTTATAGCTGACATTATTTTGCAGACAGGAGGCATAATTACCGGAACTATAACCTCCTTTAACGGAACTCCTGTGGTGAATGCAAACGTATATGTATCAGGTCCGGGTTATGGAAGTGCTCCCACAGATTTCAACGGCAATTACAGGATAAGCGGTTTACCTGCCGGGAACTATTCAGTCTATGCGTATCCGCCGTATGGAAGCGACCTTGCAGGCAATTCAACAAATGTCAGCGTTTCCCTTGGTGAAACGGTTACATCTAACATTATCTTGCAGACAGGGGGCATAATTACCGGAAGTGTGAATACCTTGAACGGAACTCCTGTGGCGAATGCATACGTATCAGCATCAGGTCCGGGTTATGGAAATGCTATCACAGACATTAACGGCAATTACAGGATAAGCGGTTTACCTGCCGGGAACTATTCGGTCTATGCATATCCGTCGTATGGAAGCGACCTTGCAGGCAATTCAACAAATGTTAGCGTTTCTCCCGGTGAAACAGTTACAGCTAACATTATTTTGCAGATCGCAGGCACCATTACCGGAAATGTTACTACTATGAATGGAACCCCGGTTGCCTATGCCAATGTATTCATACCAGGCCTGGGTATTGGAAATACTTCCACAGATATCAACGGCAATTACAGGATAAGCGGTTTACCTGCCGGAAACTATTCAGTCTATGCTTATCCGCCATATGGAAGCGACCTTGCAGGTAATTCTACAGATATAAGTGTCAGGTCTGGAGAAACAAGTATTGCAAATATAATATTACACAGGTTAAATCTAAGTTCTTCCCCAATCATCAATAGCGTGACTTTGAACACAACAACATTGAATGCAGGTGAAGAAATCCTGATAACAGTAAATGCGACAGATGACGTTGCTGTTACTGATGTGGTAGCTTACAGCGGATACGATATCAGTAATCTTACTGTTGGAACTTCTCTTGTTTATCAGGGTGAAAACATCTGGAATGGAACGATTAACGCAATAGAAGGTGTTCATTCTGTAAATGTCTCAGCACGCAACGCCGCAGGTAATATTGCCTGGAATAACTCAACCAGTTATACCGCAACACCACCCGTCCTGCAATATATTGTGATCTCGCCATCACCAACAATCACACTTACAGTTGGACAAACCCAGCAATTCAATTCAACCGCATTGGATCAAAACAATAATTCAATGGCAGGAGTTAATATATCCTGGGCTGTCAGTAATTCGACTGTTGGAACAATTACCATAATTAATGCAATAACAGATGCATCCGGAAATTCATCATCCACATTCGATGCTCTCTCCCCTGGCATTATAATGATCAATGCGACCAACGGCAGTGTCAGCGGAACTGCCGAGGTAACAGTGATTGTTTCTGGTCTAAGAGGTGACTTTAACTCTAACAATATATCTGCAGATGCAGGGGATCTGGTATTGATGAAGCGAGCTTCAATCGGTGAAATCCCGGCAGATTCCAGTTATGATTTAAATAATAATGGAATACCTGCAGACGCAGGGGATCTGGTATTGATGAAACGTGCTTCGATTGGCGAAATAAATCTGTAAGGAGGATGCAGTCTAAACCCGAGCAGTTTGCAAAAAGCATACAGATGTTCATGCATCTGCTCTCTTTTTATATTTTACTCTATCAGGCCTTCTTTCCACAGACGTAACATTTATGAGAGAATACTTACAACTATATTGTGGTGAGTGGTATGAACACAACTTTTATCTTTAAATCATTGATCGTTTTATTTATTTTTGTTACTATTTTTCCATCAATTACCAGTGCTTCGGAATTCAAGGCAGGGGATAAACTCGTCATCGCGAAAGATGAAGTAGTAAATGATGATATTTATTTTGCAGGAAATTCAGTGGTCGTAGACGGTACCATCAATGGAGACCTTGTTGCTGCCGGAAGTGAAATAAAGGTTACAGGAACTATAAACGGTGGGATCATTGCGGCTGGGGGTTCCATAATTGTCAGCGGGAATGTCAGCAATGATATCAGGGCGGCCGGAGGTGAAGTTAGGATTGGTGGTGATGTGGGAGATAACGTTCTTGCCTTTACCGGGAACCTCATTTTAGAGAAAAATGCGAGGATAGGACGGGACCTCACATTGGGCGCAGAGACCGCTGCCATTGATGGGACTGTGAATGGGAATATCAATGGAGGAGTTTCGGACCTGGAAATGAAAGGCGCGACAAAAGGAAATGTGACCGTTGAAGTTGATAATAATATCAGGATATTTCCTGGCGCAACTATAGGTGGAAATCTGGAATACACAGCCCCTCGTACGGGTGAAATTTCAGGAATAGTTTCAGGGAAGACCATCTACAAGGAAACACAGGTAAAAAAGGAAAGTCTCATATCCAAGATACAGGATGAGATAATAGGATATCTCTGGCTTTTATTGATCGGAATAGTATCTTTGATGCTCGCTCCTGAATTAACTCAAAAAATTTCTGATAATGTATCGGTTAAGCTGTCAAATAATATATTATGGGGACTTTTGTTCCTCATAATTACACCCATTGTTGCGTTATTGCTTATAATAACTATAATTGGAATTCCCCTGGGTCTCATATTAATTATAATTTATATTATATTATTATATATAAGTAGAATTTATGTTGCATTCTGGATCGGGCAGTATGTATCAAAAAAGTTGAAAAAAGAAACGAGATTCAAGGTATTAACCATGGCTTTAGGTTTAATTATCGTGTCTATCGGCATAAATTTGCCGATTATTGGGATATTAATTTATTTTGTAATTCTTCTTCTTGGACTTGGAACCATTATATTGACAGAGTATGATATCTACCGGAAATTAAAAGAGCAAAAAGTTATCTGAAATTGCACAGAAACCATCCGGCTCGTGGTTACCGTTGGTAACCACTTTTAAATATTCGACCCCCCAAACCCCTAACCTACCCGTTTATTCAGATACCACCAAATAGTTTTCATGATTTCCAGACTTAAATGATTTTCCCCAAACTTCACCCGATCACTATCTTATATAATCTGATATTATCAATCACCTCATAGCAAAGTTTATTTGGTTTGCTGTTATTGATATTGCTGTTCCAAAATCTAATAGGCGACGCATCCAATGAATTGGGTAATAGCAACCATGCAGATAATATCTAACATTTGAAGATATTTGATAAAAATGTTATCAAATTTTATAACCTCTACCTGCATATCTGAATAAAGTAAATTTAACGTATCGACCGGAAATGAATGAAATGCATCACAATAAACACAATTACTGGGAAGGAAAAACCATCTCACCAATCGCTCTTGATGATAAAATGACAATAACGCAGCTCATCGATGACGTATTTGACGGAATGGGATATAATGCAAAACGATTGGCAGAGGCGTGTCATCTTTTCAAATCTATGCTGGATGAGGATTCAACTGTATGTTTAACACTGTCTGGAGCAATGACCCCGGTGGGTCTGGGCGGGGGCATTATTAAAATGATAGAGAAGGGTTTTGTGGATTGGATCGTCACAACGGGCGCAAACACGTATCATGATCTGCATTTTGCATACAAGCTTCCTGTGCACCAGGGAGATTTTTGTGCCGATGATAATGAACTTGCCGATCATGATGTTGTGCGGATCTATGATGTTTATATCGATATGGAAAGAACCCTGATCGCCCAGGATAAGATAATACAGACCCTCACAAGTAAAGCTGTTGAAGATAATAAATTCCCTGAAAAATTCTCGACCGCTCATTATTATAAAATCCTTGGAGAAGGTGTTTTAGAGACAGCAAAGAATCCGGATAAATCATTTATTGCATCCGCTTCAAAAAACAAAGTTCCGGTTTTTGTTCCCAGTTTTGCGGATTCATCTGTGGGCATGGGAACAAGTTACTTACCCGTCCTGGCAAATGGAAAATCCGATTCATTTGACTTAAACCCCGGGGATTTTGTGGATCCGAGCCCCACAATGGATGTCCTTGAAAGCGCTGCCATCGTTCATGACAGCATGATACATGATATTCCCAGGGGTGTTCTTGAGGTGGGAGGAGGAGTGCCAAAGAATTTCCTGCAGCAGACAGGTCCCATGATATCCCAGATCATAGGGATGGAATGTCCAGGTGAGAATTATGTCATCCAGGTTACGGTTGACCGCCCGGATACAGGCGGACTTTCAGGAGCTACAATAAACGAAGGTAAATCATGGGGTAAAATTCCCAAAGCGGGAGAAGGAAATGTGGTTCCGTATCTTGATGCTACGGTTGGAATCCCCCTGATTCTTGCGTATGCTTTTGAAAACTGCAAACCCAGAAAACCCAAGAAGCTGGGTGAGAAGCTGCCTGAGATAACAAGGGAATTGATAAAAGCTGCCCGGCTGGTTTAACCGTAACTCTGCATATTTTATGTAATATCCAAATAGAAGATTTATTTGGAATCATATTTTCACTATTTCTGCATTTTCCGGATCGAGTCCGTTCCATTTTACTTTATAACCGAGTGTATCAAGTATCTGCTGGCTTTTTATGCCGTACTTTTCAAAAATCTTGACGGCTTCGCTGTGTTTTTTCACGACTTCCAGTTCGTCCTGTATTGCTTTCAATGTTTGATCATTAACAAGCTGGTCTCCCAGAAGCAAATAACCACCAGTATTTTCCTTAATCACCGTCTTTAAGGCATCCCCGCTGACATCGTATCTTCCGGATACTTCCCTGAGGTTGATAACGCTTCCTTCTAAAGGGATATCGATACCCTTGAGCCTATCAATGTCTTCAGCAAGCTGTTTTTCCTCATACTTTCTCAGGATTTTGATAATCTCCAGATAAGGTATTTTTTCATTATAAAAAATAAGATTGTCAGTTTTGAACTCCGAGCCTGAGCATGCAAGATGCTTATCCACAATCAGTATAATATTTTCCTTATCTTTCAACTGGTTTATCTTTTGAATCTTATTCTTGAGATATTCAGGCGTCCAGAAGCCTATGATCTCCACATATATCCTGCTGCCTTTTTTCTCAAGTGAGAAATCAGGGATAAACGCATACTTGCCTGCTTTCAGGACCGCAGGCTCTCTCCTGGCCAGCCAGCCGTTGAAGTTATGCAAAAAGAATTCTTTCTCAATGGCGCTGTCAAACGTCTCAACGCCGTAAGAAAAATCAATACTGAAAATCTGCCTGTTATGATCAAGCGTGAAATCATAAATCCTTTTTCCCTCAAATGTTTTTCTCAGGATGCTTGCTTTCAAACTCCATTTTCTGCACTTCATAATTGCTGGCAGCATTTTTGCCAGGGCCGTACCGTATTTTTCGGTTAATTTGAATACTGAAACCGGTCCATCCAGGTATATTTTGTCCTGTTCGATAGAATACATGAGTCCAAGCTGTTTGATCTTCCTGAATACCTGCTGGTAATTATCTTCAATCCGGATCTCCATACCTGTTGCTTTAAATAGCAGCGTCTGGGTCAGAGATAAATTGTACTGCCTGAGAAGGTTTTCCGGAGTTATTGTCCGGAATTCCTTTATTATCAGATTCTCTTCCTGGTCGGCCCAGAGAGCTTTTTCCAGATCAGCAGGCTCGATTGACAGCTTTCCGGCAGCCCTATCTAAAACCAGTTTTCGTTCTTCCGGACCTGTAACAGCGCCTTTGCATTCTTCAAAAACAACTCTTCTGGCAGCAACCGGTTCGATAATTGAGTCTTTCTCGATGATGCATCTCCTCTCAAGAATCTGAGCCAATCCCCGGATTAAACGATAGTTGATCTCTTCTATGCCTTCTATCTCATCAATAAGTTCTCCATATGATTTTTCTATATGCCCCTGGAACAGGTTGATAACCGAGCTTGAAATGTCTATGTTTTCCTGTTCCAGCGCAGCGTACACAGGCTCTATGTTCCCCTTATGACTTTTTGTAACAAGAAGGTCGCTGGTGAGCATTTTTTTCTTTCCTACCTCAGGGATTTCTTTCTTCGTTTTGCTGTGTTAATCTCACTTGTTTCTGATGATATGATTTCATACAGCACGGCTTCTTTTCCTTCCTTTTTTCTAAGTATCCTTCCCAGTCTTTGCACAAAAGCTCTTTCACTTCCTGTTCCGCTCAGAATAATGCCCACATCGGCATCCGGGACATCTATGCCTTCATCCAGGACCTTGGAGGTTACAACTGCCCTGTATGTGCCTTTTCTGAACCGGTCCAGGATCTCGCTTCTCTCTTTGCTTGCGGTCCTGTAAGTAATCGCAGGTATAAGGAAATCTTTTGATATCCTGTGGACCATCCTGTTATGTTCGGTAAAAATGAATGCTTTTCCTTCTTTATGATTTTTCAAGATTTCTGAGAATTTTTCTATCTTTGAGATGCTGTTAAGGGCTATTTCTCTTGCCTTATTCCTTGCAAGCAGTGCCATCCTGGCGCCGGGGTCTCTGCCGCTTCTAATCACCACCATCTGAAAATCCGCCGGACTTCTGATAGTTATGTTATTTCTGTTGAGATAGTCTGTAAAAATCCTCTGGTTCAGGTCGTATTCTTTTTTCTCTTCTTCCTTAAGTCCGACAGCAACTTTCACAAGTCTGAACGGTGAAAGGTGCTCTCCGGCAAGTTCATTTATTTTTTTCTCAAAGATGCTGCCGCCCAGCAGCCTGTTAAGCTCGGTATGAAGCCCGTCTTCCCGCTCATAGGTAGCTGTAAGCCCCATCCTGAATGGCGAAACGAACATCTCAGCTATGTGTTTGTAGCCTTCAGCAGGCAAATGGTGGCATTCATCAAAGATTATAAGACCGAACTTATTGCCAAGCTTATCTGCATGAATGTATGCGGAATCATATGTGGATACTGTTAAGGCTTTGATATCCTGCTCTCCGCCTCCCATGACTCCCACTTCTATTTTAAACTCTTCCTTGAGTCTTGAACGCCATTGATCTACCAGGCTGATTGTCGGTACTACCACAATAGCCGGGGTATTCAGCAAAGATATGGCTTTTATTCCAATAATTGTTTTGCCGCTTCCGGTCGGAAGTACGATCACTCCGCGTTTGCTGTTCATGATCCATGCATCAAGAGCTTGTTGCTGGTAGTCTCTCAACATTATTTTACTATTGCTCTGCAGGTCAGGACACGGTAAGAGATCAAGGACATTATCTGCAAATTCAATATGTGAATTTTTTAGATAATCAATAATATCCCTGTAATGCAAAGCCATTGCTCTGAAAGTTCCGGACCGCTCGTCCCATATGGAATTCGGGATTCGCATATTCCCTTGAATAACAATGGTCCCTCGATTAAAAGTAAGACGCATAATATTAATTAGAGTAGCAATTGGTGTTCTAACATATAAAGTTTGAGAAAGCGGAGTGAAAGTAAACCAGGCATAATCGTAGAGTTTATGTGCTTGTCAGACATAGACCGCAGGTTTTGAGATAACAGGAATCTGCGATTATGGACAAATTGGCGCTAATCACGAGAAATACCGAAGAGATAGTAACAAAAGAAGAGCTTGAAACCCTGGTAAATTCAGAAAAACAACCGTCCGCCTATGTTGGCTACGAACCGAGCGGAAAGATACATATGGGCCATGTCCTTACAGTCAATAAGCTCCTTGATCTCCAGAAAGCAGGTTTTCAGATAACCGTTCTTCTGGCCGACGTACATGCATACCTTAATGAAAAAGGCACAATGGATGAAGTGAGAAAGACCGCCGATTACAATAAAAGATGCTTTATCGCCCTTGGACTGGATGAAAAGAATACGAAATTTGTCCTGGGTTCTTCATACCAGATGGGCCCGGAATATATGCTGGATGTTATGAAACTTGCCCGCAGCACAACCCTGAACAGGGCGCGCCGAAGCATGGACGAAGTAAGCCGTGATTCCCAGAACCCAAAGGTATCACAGATGATATATCCCCTTATGCAGGCCCTGGATATCGCCCATCTTGGTGTTGATATAGCAGTGGGCGGCATAGACCAGCGTAAGATCCATATGCTGGCGCGGGAAGGGCTGCCTGAACTCGGATATAAGGCGCCTGTGTGCATCCACACACCTATCCTTCTTGGTCTTGATGGAAAAAAAATGTCATCAAGCAAAGGTAATTATATTTCAGTGGACGATGCGCCTGAGGATATTAAGAAGAAAATGAAAGGTGCATTCTGCCAGGAAGGCGAAGTGAAGGATAATCCCGTCCTTGCTCTTTTTAAATATCATATCACACCGCGATATCCTGAAATTGTCATAAAGCGCCCTGAAAAATACGGAGGAGATTTGCATTATAACAGTTACGATGAATTAGAATCCGATTTTGCGGCAAAGACGGTGCATCCTATGGATTTGAAGACGGCAGCGGCTGAATATATGAACGAGATACTTGAGCCGGTCAGGAAGTTGATGTAATCATGATCACACACGTAGTCCTTTTTAAATTCAAAGATAGAAGCGCCCCGGGTCTGGAAAAAGCAAGGGACGTCCTTCTGGGCATGGAAGGTAAGATCCCCGTACTGCGCCATCTGGAAGTGGCAAAATATATAATGGCGGCAAAGGAATCTGCAATGGCTGTGGATTTCGAATCGAAATAGATACCTACTAATAAATTTATTAAAGAAAACTCACCGCAGAGTCTGGTCTTTTTCTTGATGCCTGAATAAACAGGCGTGAGAGTTAAATAACATGCTGCAGATATTGAGAAAAGGATGGCTGCAGCTTAATCTATAACCTGTTCTATCTTTTTATGAATTCAAACCCCATAAATGCGATTATCGTTATTTTCTGCAAGTTTGAATCAATGTAGAGGACGCACTCAAACGAGCAAAGGAAATAATGGAAGTTAGGCAAACTATAGATTGGTAAAAAATGAATCTTAATATGTCCGAATTGCTGTGAGGTAATATCATGAAAAAGGGGTATAAAATCGTATTAACTGCTGACCGTACTATGATGAGTGAATATCAAGGGGGGATTTTCATGGGATTTTCAGCCTGCATCCCAAGAGGAATAATTCCTGACTTCCTGTATTTTTCTCTATTTTCACCGCCAATAGACCATACAAGAGGCATAGTCAAAAACGCCCCGCTTGGTTTGAGGAAAATCGAAGCCGCTCTGTTAGAAAAAGGTTTTAATGAAACAGAAATTGTGACAGCTCATCCCGAACACCTGGATAATGTGATCGGAAGTGAAACGCGGATACTTGGCATCTCCACTATAGATCCGCTAGGTATGGGCCCAGCTTCCTCAACGTTCTCCAAACTATGGGAAGGAGAACCCTATATGGTCCAAAAGTTTAAAGAGATATTGAGAAGTAAAGTTGTTTTAAAACACAGGCATCAAATCAATATAGTAGTGGGGGGACCGGGAGCATGGCAGCTTGCAGATGAAAGGATCAGGCATGTTCTGGATATTGATTATATTGTGAACGGCGAAGGGGAAGATGTGGTGCCAGAGCTATTCAAGAACATTCTTAATAATACCAGAAGAGAACGCATCATTGAAGGAAAAATTGTTGAGGATATTCCTTGCATAACCAAACCCACTATCTGCGGCGTGATTGAGATATCAAGGGGCTGCGGTAGAGGTTGTCAGTTCTGCGTTCCAACCATGCTCAGGCACAGAAGCATGCCGTTGAATAAAATACTAAAAGAAATCGCGATAAATAAAAAGGGGGGTGGTAAAGGTATTGTTCTTCATGGAGAGGACGTTTTTAGATATAAAGCAAATGGGCTAATTCCCAACAAAAAAGAAGTTATAGAACTATTTGAAAATGCAGTAAAAGGCGCAGGCTATGGCAATATTTCTATGTCTCATCTTGCCTTTTCAACTATATGTAGCGCTCCTGAAATTACAGATGAGGTCTCAAATATACTGAATCTTGGAAGCAGGGAAATCCCATTTATAGGTGCTCAGGTAGGATTAGAGACAGGAAGCCCCAAACTTATAAGTGATCATATGGAGGGAAAAGTCAAGCCATTCAAGCCTCAAGAGTGGCCAGGTGTTGTTGAAAGAGGTATAGGGATATGCAACGATAGCCATATAATACCAGTTACTACTCTTATTCTTGGTATTCCCGGAGAAACCGACGATGATATTATAAAGACAATCGAACTGCTCGATGACATCGATAGCTCCAAATTTGTGCCTATACCTCTGCTTTTTGTGCCATTAGGCAAGTTAAATAGCAGTAGGTTCTGCGAAAAAAAAGACCTTAATAAGATTCACTGGCAGCTAATATATAGATGTGCAGAGATATGTGCAAAGAAGTTTGATATACTCTATCCTGATTATGCAAGGATGGCCGGGCATGGTGCCATAAGCCGGACTGCCATAAATTTGCTGGCAAGATACAGTAAGAAAAAAATACGGGATCATATGATATCCAATAGTTATGATCCTGATTTTTAACTCACATTTGAAAAATGATGGCAACAAAGATGGGCGTTTGATTCATGTTCTGCTCTTTTTTAACCTGAAAAAAAAAGTGCTGCCTTTTCCTGGCTCGCTCTCCACACACAGCTCACTGCCGTGTGCCCTGATTATCCCCCTGGATAAAGAAAGCCCAAGCCCGCTTCCGCCTATTTTTCTTCGAGATGTGCTTTCCACCTGATAGAATTTGTAGAATATCTTCTCTAATTCCTCCTTCTCAATCCCTATACCTGTATCTTTAACCCTGACCTCTATGCTGTCCTGATATTCTTTTGCTGACAAGAGTATAATACCACCTTCCGGTGTGAATTTCAGTGCATTCCCAAGAAGATTAGTCAACACAATAATAAGCTTGTCCCTGTCTGCAAACACGGGAGAAAGTTTGTCGGGAAGCCCCATTGAGATTGTAATGTTTTTTTTCAAAGCGAGCTGTCCGACATTTTCAAGGGCTACGCCTGCTATTTCATGAAAATCCACCTGTTCCAGTTTGAACTCCATCCTGCCTGCTTCGATCTTTGAAAGATCGAGTATGTCATTGATCAACCGTGTCTGGCGGTCGATGTTCCTTACGATTATCGCAAGCATCTCTTTCTGCACATCGGGATCCACCTTCCCTTCGGATTGAAGGAATTCTGTCGATGTTCTTATTGCTGAAAGAGGTGTTCTGAGTTCGTGCGAGACCAAAGAGATGAAATCCGATTTCAGCGTGTCGAGTTTTTTCAGCTTCTCATTAGCTTTCTCAATTTCTATTCGTTGTAAAAAATCTTTTCGCATGTAAATCTCAAGAGTAAGTCCTGCTATATTAGCGAGGATCAGCGACGATATAATGAAATAATTGTTATTAATGAAAACTGGGATTCCTATTTGTCGTTGAGGCTCGGTGAGAAGATTTTGGAATCCGATTGCCACCACTTCGTAACTCAATACAACTATTAGAGATGTGATAGTCGAGTAGGCATATCTTAGACGAAATAAAGTATGGATCCCTACGATTACCAGACTCAGTCCAGCGTAGTAAAATTGGAAACCAAGTTCTGTTGGTTTGGAATAGGCAATCATTGCAATGATACCGTATCCAATTACAAGACCATTAACGCTAAGCGCAAATTGCATATAGCGTCGAAAGGCTTTCCTGTAGGTAAAAAAAATTATGAGTAATGTGAATGGAATCATGATGATGAACCTAATAGTCCAAGCTACAACCTTGGTTTCCGGAACAATCCAAGCATCAAGAATGCCAAATAAGGCACAGATAATGATTACCAACCAAAGCGTAACTCGAATATCAGGTAGAGATTTCTCAAAATTATCATCCCGGAAACGCTCTTCAAGATAAGGTTCAAATTGTAAACTTGTTCTCAGCTTTTCCTGCAGTGTCATTAATCGGGCAAACATAGAATCTCTGGTCTTCTCCTCATAATCTATCCCTTCACTGTATCAGCCCAAAAGTGTGTTTCAATAATCTTAGGACTTACGCGGTTACCTTCAACTTAATTATACTGAGCATAATTTTAATATTCAGTGTGTACAAAAACGTTTCGAAGCAATAAAATTATGCAAAAGCAAAAGTGTTCCTTAAAATTGTACACCAACAAGCGATCTAAATTTACACGATTATGATGAAATTCATAACGACGGCAGAAGTATTCATTCTTTCAAGAAAGCCATCCTTTATATGCCATTATATATACTTATGAATAACAAAGGTGAAGAGAAGAAAAATTTGATATGCGGGCATAAGAATCATGGAAAGTCTTATTCTGTTTAAAACAGTCCAATTTATCATTCTCGCTGCCTTGCTGCTTTTTATTTCTGATTTTAGAGATAAGAAGGGAATGCATCCTCTTATAAATGAGAAATTAATTCTTGCTCTGAAGCTCTGCTATCTTATCACGGTTTGCATCTATGGATATGTGCTTGTTACATTGGATCGGCTTTTGCTCTCTGATTTTGTTGCCATTATCTTAACTTTTCTCGGCATGCTTCTTACGGCGAAAGCAAAAATAGATCTTGGGAAATATCACACTTGGATAGGATATCATTTTGAGACAACAAAACATATAACAAAAGGGGTTTACGTCTTTATCAGGCATCCCCTTTACACAGGTGTTTATATTTTCATTTTCGGATTGCTTTCAACATTAATCCCTCACGCACCTTGGTTTTTGACTGCGATTACACCAATAACTTTGGCTTATATAATGGCCTTTATTGCTCTAGCAGCTGCACGGGAAGACAAATTTTTGTCTCAAGAATTTGGGGAAGAATTCTTAAAATATCAAAAGCAAGTTCATCCCTTTTTACCCCTTCGGAAGTTTAAAGGCTGAAAAGAATGCAGAAACTTTATCCCTGGCAAATTCACTGAATATTAAAGAAGTACCGGAACTGTGCCTGGCATAAATTTTCTCTTCACTTCCCGGATAGCAGAAAGCGCCTCATTTATATCCTCACTGCTATGTGTGGCCATCAAGGTCGTTCGTATCCTTCCTTTGCCTTGCGGTACTGTGGGCGGTCGAATCCCCTGGACAAAAATCCCCAGTTTATCAAGTTCCAGAGCAACTTCGAGCGTCGTCTCCACATCCCCTGTCATCAGAGGAATGATCTGTGTTTCACTCCGGATATCAAATCCCGCATCAATAAGCCCTTTTTTATAGATAGCTACGTTCTTCCGGAGTTTTGCTGCCGGATTTTCTTTCCTGATAATATCAATAGCAGCACTGGCAGCAGCAACAGCAGGCGGTGGAAGCGCAGTTGAGAATATGAAGGACCGCGATCTATTCCGAAGATAATCTATAAGTTCGCTATTTCCAGCTATGAATCCGCCGGAGCTTGCAAGTGCCTTGCTCAGGGTTCCCATTGCAATATCTGCATCCGCATTGAAATAATCCCCTGTACCTGCACAATGTTTGCCAAGGACGCCTGTGGCATGGGCATCATCCACCATGACCATTGCATCGAATCTTTCTGCGATTTCCATGATCTCAGGAAGTGGCGTTATATCACCATCCATGCCGAAAACGCCGTCCGTTACTATAAGTTTTTTACTGTTTTTCGGTATGCGAAGCTCATTTTCAAGACAGGACATATCCTTATGAGGATAGACTTTTACATCCGAGCGGCTCAGCCTGCATCCGTCGATAATGCTTGCGTGATTGAGCTCATCACTGAGTATCAGGTCGCCGCTTTCCATCAAAGCGGATATTGTTCCGACATTTGCCATATACCCGGAGCTGAATACGACTGCATCCTCCGTACCCTTAAAATCCGCAATTTTTTCTTCGAGCTTATCGTAAAGATCAGTGTTCCCGGTAGTCAGCCTGGATCCCCCCGCGGCTGAACCATATATTTCCAAAGCTTCAGCCGCAGCTTTTTTCACTTCCGGATGAGTGGAAAGTCCAAGGTAATTATTTGATGAGAGAAGTATGTATTCTCTCCCGTCTTTTTTTATCCTGGGGGATTGTGCACTCTCAATCGTCTTCAGTTCCCTATATAAACCCTTATTTCTTATATCCGCAAGCTCATCGGAGAGCCATTTCATTTTCATTTGACAAATCTTGGCATGAGTTCGGCTGAGCCGAATACACCGAATATTCCGCGTTTATGGAATTCAAGACCGGCTTTCATCCATCCAAGGGCAGGTCCCACGACATTGGCCGCCATTGTAGTTTCATCACCCAGGATGAACCTGTGGCTTGAGACAGCCCCATCAAACGTCCTTCCTGTAAGGGTCATAGTCGTGCTTACCGGTTTCCTGGGATTGCGGGTATCAACCACTCCGCAGACTCTCACTTTATCACGGGATACGATCCCCGTTCTCTCAAGGAGCACATCATCTGCATGTTCCATATTATGCAGGTTGAGAATCCCTTTTCTCGCATCAAGTTCATTTTTTATCTGGGCGCATGTCATATTCGCCGCTTTTTCAAGGTTAAAGCCTTCAAGATGTGCAATATCTTCCCTTATGGTCGCACGATACGATTCCCAGTTTGATACTCCTACTCCGAAATTAATATCTACGTTCGTTACTTCCATAAAAGAATTCGCGGCAATAGCAGCAGCGCATGTAAGTAATCCGGGGGTGGCTCCTGCTCCCGTAACATATGTAATACCTGCATCCTGTATCATTTCATCCATTCCAAAGATCATCTCAACAGCCTGCGACCGCTTCATGGCATCTACCATCACACCTTTATAACCTTCATCGGCAAACCTTGATACCACATACGGAATAAAGCTGTTCGTGAGGTTTGGAAGAGCAATGAAAATACCATCAAATCCCTGGCAATTTCCAACAATATGGGTTATGGCATCATCAGTTCTAATACCAATATCACCCGGCTTTTTAGTCTCAAGAGGCCCCGGATCTATTCCGTTAAAATCGATAATATAGCCTGTTTTGTCAGCAATTGCCGCAAGTCTCATTTCTTTTTTCCGGGCTAATATCCGGGCTGCTGCCATCCCGAGACCGCCTGCGCCAAGGACAGCAATGTTTGCAACTTCGTTCATTTTCGGTTTTTTTAATTTTAATATCTGCAGTTGTTCCATAATTTTTCCTCAAATTTGTTCAATGAATAATTCCATTAAATTTACTGACAAGGACAGGAGAGTTCTCTATCTCTTTAATATAAGTTCCAATGTCAATATTATCCACAAAAAAAACGCGCCCTCCGAAGGGATCGCCTTTCTTTTTCAGATGCGGTATCCTGATATATCCTATTTTTTTTGATGCTACATATCCTGCGGTATATGAGGGGTCATCTGACCAGCAAAGCTCTGCAATTGTCCCTTTCACCGATGCCACTTTTGTAGCAAGCACAAGCGCCTCGCTGATATATGTGAAAAATGATGACAATCCCGGACCTGAAAGCGCATTAAAAAGCTCATTTGCAGCTTCTTCTGTGATATCCATATGTGATGCGCGGATACCGCGAACCCTGTCGGGCTCAAGCCTGTTCCCTTTCAAATCCATGACTATCGCACCCCGCATATTTTCACCATTCTCAGGGCCTTTTTCAAGAAGAGAGATACTCTTTTCAACGCACAATGCAGGTATTCCAAGTTCTATAAGTGATTTTCTTGCAACGCTTTTTCCTTCGATCTCATTGTCTGCATATGCCAGGATAATCGGGAGAGAAGTGACTTTTTTAACCGGAGTTTTTAATGATTCAACAGTTATATTAATGAGATCAGGTTCTCCCTTTTCATGGTATACTGCCCGTTCAACAAGCGACGAAACTGTGGCTTTAATGCTCTTCTTTTCAACAAGGTTCTCAGCTCCAGATATGTGTTTTTTGTTTTTTTCAGCCCTCATCCTGACGCTAAACATGAACACCACCTGGAATTAGCCCGAGGTCATCTATCATCCTGATATCATCACCCGGGGTCCTGCCCTGCGTTGTCAGGTAATTGCCAAGCAGCAGCCCGTTTGCCCCTGCAAGAAGACATAACCCCTGTAAATCCCTGAGGTTTTTCTCCCGTCCGCCTGCTATTCGTATATTTTTTTCAGGAAGAATAAGACGAAAAACAGATATTGTTTTCAGGATTTCAAGAGGTTTTATCGGTTTTTTAATATCGATAGGTGTTCCCTCAATGGGATTTAATATATTAATGGGAATGGAATCAACATCCAGCTCTCTCAGTGTGAAAGCAAGTTCCAGGCGGTCTCTTACTGACTCACCCATTCCGATTATACCCCCGCAGCATATTTCAAGGCCTGCTTTTTTTGCAATATATATGGTTCTTATTTTTTCATCATACGTATGCGTTGTGCATATTGTATTGAAGAAGTTCCTTGATGTTTCAAGATTATGGTGTATTCTTGTGGTGCCTGCTCTTTTGAGAGCTAAAGCGTGCTCCTCTGTAAGCACGCCGGATGAAATACAGATCGATAGATCTGTTTCTTTTCTTATTCTTCGTATCGAACTTAATATATTTTCAAAATCCTGGCCATTTACCTCTTTTCCGCTTGTTACAATGCAAAATCTTGCAGCCCCTTCTTCTTCCATCATCTGGGCCATGTTGAGGATCTCTTCTTCTTCCATCATCGGGTATGGCGTGATCTGAGTATCGCTATGAACCGATTGTGCGCAGAATTTGCAGTCTTCAGGGCATAAACCGCACTTTGCATTTACGATGGAGCACAGGTCAACCCTGTCGCCCAGCTTTGAGCGGATATGGTTTGCAAGAGAGAACAGCTCCATGCATTCATGTCCTTTAAGATCCATAAGTTCCAGAGCCTCGGGAAGGTTGATATTAATAGATCCGTTTTTTTCAAGTTTTTGTCGCAATTTTTTCAGCATAATTCCGGTAATTGTCAACTTTTTTGCGATAAATGTTGACAATAAACTAATATCTTATGGTTGGATTGTTAAAAAATAGTTTTATTACTGATATTTAACAAATAGAGGTCCAAATGATCCATATCGCAGATTCTTCCCTTTTTATAATCGGGAAAAGGATCGAAGGAAATATCATAACAGTACCATCGGTTGTAAATGAAATAAGAGATGAGAGGTCTCGTACAACTCTTGAACTGATGAATGTGAGGATCGAGCCGCCTCTTCAAAGTTTTATTCGGGAAGTAACGATAAAAGCAAGAGCAACACAAGATAGTGAAGAACTCTCAAGAACCGATATTGACCTGCTGGCAAAAGCTCTTGAATATTCAAGGAATGAAGATGCTATCCTGGTCACAGATGATTATGCAGTCCAGAACACTGCTATTTCGCTGGGAATAAAGGTCATGCCTGCAGGACAGAAAAAAATAAAGGACGTTCTTAACTGGGAAAAATTCTGTATCGGATGCAAACGGCGGTTCCCTCAGGGAGATGACTGCCCTGTGTGCGGCACATCTCTTAAAAAAATGAGAAAAAAGTAATTTTTGTATTCGAATGTTCAATCCTTCACACGTTTGTTTATATTCATGTGATCGCAAACACTGGATGTATAAAGAAGCACATTTAATAAGGTCCGGTTAATGAAAGTATGATTCCCAAGCGTGTAAAACTACCTGATAACTCAAGACAACTTCAGAATATCCAGCATATTGTCGGTGGAGCCCATAACATCCTGCTGGTGCTTATTGGCGTATCCTTCGGGAAAGATAATACATCGCTGGGTATTATAATAGCCGCTCTAACATTCCTGGTTTCCAGATTATCCTCTGAAATATCATATCAAACCTCAATAAAGGTTATAAAAGAATTTTCGAATCATAAAGAGAGTTAGGAGAATATTACTTCACCCCAAACTTCTCGAACCTCTCTTTCTTAGCCCTGCAAATAGGACACAGGTCTGGCGCCTCTTCCCTTGCGCACAGATAACCGCAAACCTGGCACCTGTAAACCTCTACCATTTCTCCACCTCCTGCTCCTTTCTGTTCTCTAATGCTGGGGTAACCTTTCACATAATATTCCTGGGGCCGCCGCTCCGGGATCGGGTCATGCGGCTTTCTCCCTGATATCCACTCGTCATTCACATACAATGTACACAGGCAGCATCCGTACTCTGCGATATCCGGGTCCCTGTAGTTGCATGGGCAGATGATATCCATATCATCGGCAAGAACACCGCTTGCGACGCGGCAGGGGCAGGACCCATAGCCATACCGGTGCTCATTATCCCACAGGCCCCGGAGAATATCATCAAGTTCATCCTTGATGGGATTGAACTTGTAACCCTCCTCATCTGCAATTTTTTTCATCCCTGCAAACATCTCTTCAACTGTTATCATAAGCCCAGCACCTTTCTTAATTTATCCTCATGGAAACCTATAATCACCTTATCACCAATAATTATAGTTGGGAATCTCAAGTCCGGACTTATTTTCATCATTTCCGACATTATATCCTGCTTTTCCTTTCCATTTAATTTATCTACATCCACATAATCATATTCAATCCCGTTCTCCTTCAAGAACCGCTTTGTTGCGCGGCAATGAACGCATGTACTCAATGTATAAAGCTTTGGTTTAATTCTTTTCTTCATGGTCCGTGCATCTCCTTATGTTCTTCAGTGACAGCATGATGTTCAGCTGGAGGCGCGATTTCACAAACTTCCGGCGCTCCTTTTTCCTTATAATGAATGTTCCATTTCTTACATACCCACGTTTGCAGTATTTTTATATCATCTTCGCTCATGTGCCTGAACCGTCCCTGCATCATCAGGTAATCTTTTACGGATTTCATTTTTCCCGGTTTATAGGTGATCCTTTTCTCTCCGTTTTCTACTTCGTACAGCGTCCACATACCGCTTTCCACAGCCTTTTTTGTGACTTCAACTGTCTTTGCCGGGTCCATCTTCCAGCCCGGGATACAGGGAGTGAACATATGAAGGAAACGGAAACCCCTGATATTTTTTGCCTTTTCTACTTTCCGTATGAAATCAAGAGGATGCCCGATGGAAAGAGTAGCATAATACGGAATTTCATGTGCTGCAACGATCTCCCCGAGATTTTTCTTAAATCGCCTGTTTCCCTGGATGTACTTTCCCACAGGCGTAGTCGTTGTCCATGCGCCAAAAGGTGTCCCACCGCTTCTCTGTATCCCCGTATTCATATATGCTTCATTATCAAGGCAGATATAAATGACATCATCATTACGCTCCGCGGCACCCGACATGCTCTGCAAACCGATGTCATAAGTCCCGCCATCTCCTGCAAAGCCGGCCACGGTTACTTTTTTCCCTTTCTTTTCAAAAGCCGCCTGCATACCTGTCAGACAGGCGCCGGTATTTTCAAAAGCAGTATGGAAAAACGGCACTTTCCATGCGCCATAAGGGAATGTTGTGCCAAACACCACACCGCAGCTTGCAGGAACATATACGGCAGTATCTTTTCCAAGAACACGTATCGCATTCCTTATCGACATGGCAACACCGCATCCGGGGCATGCGGTATGTCCTGCCGTAAAAAGATTCTCATCCGGAAGTTCTTTTATCGTGATCATACGGTTTCACCCCGCGTATTATGCCAGTTGATCTCATTGACTTTTTCACCGTTTGCAGCTTTTCGCGTCAACTCGAACATCTTCATTATCTGCTCCTTTGTCACGTCACGGCCTCCTATGCCTGCAAGATGATTGATGACAGGTATGGTCATCCCGAAAAGGGCCGAGCGGACCTCATTATATACCTGCCCTCCCCCATGATAGGATATCGAGCGGTCAAAAACACCAAGGGCGCTTATTTGCGCTACCGCTTTTTTCAATTCCCCTGAAGGGAATGGCCTGAAAAACCGCAGCTTGATAATGCCTGCCTTTTCTCCTTTTTGTCTCAATTCATCAACAACCTCGCGGGATGTACTTGTGACGGTTCCCATGGTGATCAAAGCGATATCCGCATCATCCATCTGGTAAGTGTCAATGAGGCCTCCGTAATCCCTGCCGAATTTTTTTGCGAATTCCCCGTTAACTTCCTGGATAACATCCCTGGCCGATTCAACTGCTCCCGCGGTCTGCCTTCGCAATTCCATTATATATTCTGCGGGCATGAAAGTCCCGATCATCGCAGGTCTTGCAGGGTCAAGGATGATATCAGGTTCATAAGGAGGCAGGAACGAATCGATCTTCTCCTGCTCCGGGACATCAACCGGTTCAACCGTATGCGTAAGCACAAAACCGTCAAGACAGGGCATCACAGGAAGAAGCACACGTTTATCTTCCGCGATCCTGAATGACTGGATCACCATATCCAGGGCTTCCTGGTTATCTTCCACATAAAGCTGCAGCCATCCTGAATCACGTACGCCCATGGAATCATTGTATTCGCACCATATCCCCGGCGGCCCTCCAAGTGTACGGCTGGCATTTGGCATCACAACCGGAAGGCGAAGCGGCGCTGTAGCATAGAGCATCTCATGCATGAATGCAAGTCCCTGGGAAGATGTTGCAGTGAAAACCCGTGCCCCTGCAGCAGATGCGGCTGCAGCGGCGCTCATTACACTGTGTTCGGATTCCATTGTAAGGAACTTAGCATCAAGTTCACCGTCATTGACAAAATCAGCGATATGCTCTATTATTAGCGTTTGAGGGGTTATCGGGAAAGCAGGCACCACCTCGACCCGGCAGAGTTTTGCACCTATCGCAACAGCATGGTCACCGGTTATTACTTTCTTCATACGCGAGCCCTCACCATTTTTATTGCGTCAACAGGGCATTCGTTGGCGCATACTCCGCACCCTTTGCAATAATCATAATTTGTCATGAGGTCTCCCCTATTTGAAATCCGGACTATTGTTCCTTCGGGGCAGTAGAACCAGCATAAAAGGCACATAGTGCATTTTTCCCTATCTCTCAAAGGACGATACGTAGCCCAGCCAGAGACTTTATTCTCTATAAAACTGCCTGGCCCGATAAGACCTGCATCCGTTCTCCCTTCAATAAGAGATCCACCCACCGGCATTTCCTGGTATGCGGGAAGCCATTGTTTCCTTGCTTCAAGTTTTTTTACGCCCCTGCTTTTTCCTGTAACTGTCCTTTCATAGGCAGTCCTTGCAGCAAGCGCATTTCTTTCACCTGTTTTTGCTCCGAGCTTTTCACCGAATTTACTCTTGATCGATTCTTCCACGGATTCTATCTTTACAATCCCTGTTGCTTTTGCAAATGCCCCGAGAATTGCAGTATTTGTTATCGGAGCCTTCAGGATTTCAAGTGCTATGGAGGTTGCATCGACAGCCGCAGTGTCGATTGTTTTACCCAGGTCTATATCTTCGGGTTTTTCTGTGGAGTTGATAATTACTTTACCATCGGGTTTTAAGCCTGCCACAACATCTATGGTGTCAAGGAGCGAATCATCAAGCACGACCACGCAGTCGGGTGCGTACACCTGCGTTTTACTGAATATTTTTTTTGAATCTATACGAGTGAAGGCAAGAACCGGCGCTCCGCGTCTTTCAGCCCCGAAAAAAGGAAACGCTACGGCATAATTTCCTTCACTTACCGCAGCCTCGGCCAGTGTCTGGGCGGCCATGACCGCCCCCTGTCCCCCCCTGCCGTGGAACCTGACTTCGAACATGCCTGTTTACTCACAGGATCCGGGTAACAGGATATTCCCGCAATCACTGCAGACAAACCTTGGGAGACCTTTTTTCATTATTTTGACAGGCGCCGGATATCCTCCCTCCCAGATCGGAAGGTCAATCCTGTGTGCATGCCCCATACAGAGCCCTTTTCCGCACATTATGCATATAGAGACGGATTCTTCCACGGTCCCGGTTAGTGCGCATTCAAAACATTTCAACATGACGATCACCAATTCTCCTTAAGGGCCTCATGACAGGGCGGACACATTATCCGTTTCATCTTCTCGATATCCTTCTCAAGCCTGACAGGATAATCACCTTTCCACACAGGTGTTTCCTCATATATCGCATGTTCCATGCACACACCCATCCCGCATACGATACAGGCTGCTACAGCGTCTGAATTTTTTCCCATTTTGGCGCAAATATAACATTTCATACAAGTTCACTCTCCTTCACTTGCCATAAGTCCTTCACGTATCAATAAATCGCTTCTCACAGCATGAGACGCTTCTATTTTCTGCCCCAGTATTTGCCGGATCTCCTTTGCCAGTTCATTGAGCTTGATCCTTGAACATGTCTCACCCCTTGTTATCCCGCTGACGATCGCAACAACGGTTCCTTCTGTTTCAGGATTTTTGGGTTTTACGAATTTTGTCTTTATACCTGCTTTTGCGAAATCCTCAAAGTCAATGGGATATTCACAGGCTATTACTGCCGGGATATTTATATATTTCAGGATTTTCTTTGCCTTTGAGATTATATGAGAATTCACATTTCCCATATGTATCAGCACAAGTTTGTGCCTTGCTATCTGTTCGATTTCTTTTGCGGTCATCCCGAAGCTGGATCCGTAACCTTTTGAAATGTTGGAAGCTCCTACATCATCCATGGGGATCCCGGCACCTGCCTCAAGCACAAGAACGCTTACCTGTATATTTTCCCTGCGCAGTCCCTGGGTTATCTCACATACCGGTTTTGTGATATGCCTGCGGCCTGGCGTCATGGCAATAGCTATAACATCAGGTCTTGCGGCTTCAGATAGGGTTCCGCGCTGGGCAAGACCGCCGCCCCGCCCGAGACCCATTGCTTCCCTGCAATCTACTAACTGGGTTTCTCTTCCAAACATAATTATTTCTTTATCCCCAGTGTGGTCTCCCATGTATCAGCATGGCCTTCTTCTTCTGAGAGTATCTCCTCAAGCATGAGCCTCGTTGTTGGGTCATTCTCCTCAATGGCAAGATTGATATGTTCCTTATATTGATTTATAGCATGATTCTCTTTTTCCAGGTCATCCTCTATCATTGTCTTTAAGTCTCCACCCTCAACTATTGGCTCAGGATTCTTTGTTGGTATTCCGCCAAGGTATACAATTCTCTCACCGAGCTTTTCAGCATGTTTCATTTCATCTTTTGCAGTTGATTTGAATATTTCAAGAATAGCAGGACTTTCCATTCCCTCTCCCTCATAATGATGCTTCATATACTGTATGATCGCACTCAATTCTGCTTCTCTGTCCCTGTTCAATGCATCTATTATTTTCTGGCTCATATTTTCCTCCCATTTGATTTTATATCATTGATAAATCAATGAATATTAATATATTAAAATATTTTAATATTCTTACTGCCTTCTTCTTCCCGGCATACAGCCATGACCGCTGCCGTATCCTTCTGTTCCCTCAATAAGTTTCAGGGCTCTCCTGCATGCGGCTACTCCAGGGGCGCCGGAAGTAATGAAAATTACATTCATGGTTTCCATTATTTCTTCTTTTGTGGCGCCGTGATTGAGTGCGCTCCTCAACTGGGATTCACAGCAGGGCTCGCATCTCTGGGATGCCATGACAGCAAGCGACATCAATACTTTGACCTTTGCAGAAAGGGCGCCGTCCTCCTGGATGCCGTCATCGCATTTCTTATAATGCTCGAACAGTTCCGGATTCATTTCACCCATCATGTTCATGATCTCAGGTATAAACCCCATTTTACTTTCTATGCTTCCGATTACTTTATCAGGTTCCATATTTTTCTCCATTAGTATATCTTGTTTAGTGTTTATTTAATCTTTTTCCTGTAATTTTAAAAGAATTTTTCTTATTTCTTCCTTATGTCTTATTTCATCCTTCATTGATTTCTGAAAAAGCTGGAAAGCTTCATCATTTCCTTCAGTAAGTGCCACTTCTGAAGCATGTGATCTATCTATTTCCGACTGGATCTCTCCTGTAAGCAAATTTACAAGGTTGGTCTTTGTATCCTTAACTTTTCCAAGAAGAGTTGCAAATCGGACGGCATGTGAAGCTTCATCCATAGCGATATTATATAGGTAAGTTGCGATCTCGGTCTGACCTTCATCATTTGCTTGTTTTGACATTGCAAGATACAGGACAATATCATTTGATTCTGAATCAAAGGTTTTTTCCATTATTTCGATTGTTTGCACTTTTTCACCTATTGGATGTCAATTATCTTTTTTAAACCTTCTTCTGCTTCTATAACAAGCTTATCTACTGCAGATTTCACATCAAGTGTTGTCTCTTTTGTATAACCTATCATTACTACCGACTCCATACTCCTTATTTGTCTTTCAAGTGTATAAAAGATACTGTTTTGGATACGGAACATTAAAAATGAAATATTTGTAAATCAAAATTACAATGAATATTAACCGAGGATAAATTATAATGAACATCAGGTCTTCTTGGATATTGCATGATTATCGGAGCATCATCTTTTGCAGGAACACTCCCTGAATTGGGGTCTGAAGTTGAATCGATAGAATTATATATACCCAAACTTGGGGTTTATGAAGGAACAAAATTGATACGATCGCGGATTTGCAAGCTAAAAGACACACTTTCATCATACGATCTGTCAACTTCCATCCATGCTCCTTATTTTAGCGATGTGCCAAATTACCCGCATGAACTTATTGTAGATACTGCCAGGCTGGATAATGCAGCACAGAGGTTAATTAAGGAAAGTATAATGATCGCAGAAGCTCTCGGGTCAGGGGTCGTGGTCATTCATCCGGGAAGGATAAACGGAAATAAAGAAAGATCATTTGGAAGCATGGTCTCAGGATTGTCCGGTATTGTGAAATTCGCCGAGGATGCAAATGTCACGCTCGGTCTTGAGAATAAGGAAGGGACAGACCCTTTGAACCTCTGTATCAGCGCTTCTGAGCTTATAAAAGCTATCCAGGAAATAGGCTCATCCAATGTGAGGGCTACCTTTGATATCGGACATGCAAACCTGACCTGCGAAGGGAACCAGGAGAAACTCCGGGAATTTGCAAACGAGATAGAAGGTCATGTAGCGCATGTTCATGTCCACGATAACCACGGTTGCCTTACCGAGCATTTCGGGGGCGACCTTCATGGCGCTCCCGGGACTGGCGTTATTGATTTTTCTATCCTTAAAGAGCTCAGGTTTAATGGTGTTTACAATCTTGAGGTGTTCTCGATAGAAGATGTGAGGGCGGGAAAGAAGATGCTTCTGGGATTGAAGGGAAATTAGGCTTTTACTTTTTCACATGTGGCAATATGTTCAGCAAGTTTGATTTTTAATGAAGAGAGTTCTTCTTTATATTCCAATCTTTCCAGGACGCGCTGCTGCCCTTCCATAAGTTTGAGTATGTTCCCCTGCATCTTGTCCTGGATATTTTTTATTTCAACCTGGCTCTTTTTAAGTTCCTTGATTTCGTCAGTATTTTCTCTGACCTTTTCTACAACTGTAATTAGTTCTTTAAGTTTTTCGTAAATATCGCCAAGTCCGATAGCCATTATGCAATAATTGCCGAAGTGATATTTAAACTTTTTTTAGAGATATTTTCACATCTCCTTCCTCAACTTTGCTATCCTGTCCCTTATCTTTGCCGCTGTCTCAAAATCAAGATTTTTCGCAGCCCGATGCATTTCTGCTTCAAGTTCCACTATGTAATTGAAAATCTCCTCTTTAGGCAGCGCCTCTTCAACTATCGCTCGCGGCTCAACAGCTTTCCTGATGGTCTGCGGCGTAATATTATGCTCTTTATTGTATTGTATCTGTCTCTGACGGCGCCTGTTTGTTTCATCTATCGCCCTTTGCATCGAACCGGTCATCCTGTCGGCATACATCACGACTCTGCCCTCAACATTTCTTGATGTCCTTCCTATCGTCTGCAAAAGCGAGCGGTCAGAGCGCAGGAAACCCTCTTTGTCAGCGTCAAGGATAGCAACAAGTGCCACTTCCGGCAGGTCAAGCCCCTCACGCAACAGGTTGATACCCACAAGCACATCGAACTCGCCAAGCCGCAGTCCCCTTATTATCTCGATACGCTCAAGTGTTTCTATCTCAGAATGCATATACCTTGCTTTGATCCCTGCACCGAGAAGATATTCCGTCAGGTCCTCTGCCATTCGTTTCGTAAGAGTTGTAACAAGAACCCTGAATTTTTTTGCGGTTTTTGCATGGATTTCCCCCAGCAGGTCATCGATCTGCCCGGCTATGGGTTTCACTATGATCTCCGGGTCAGCAAGCCCGGTAGGACGGATTATCTGCTCCACGACCTGTGCGCTCCTGGCAATCTCATAATCGGCAGGAGTTGCGGAAACATACAGCACCTGGTTTACGCGTTCACTGAACTCATCGAAGGTGAGCGGGCGGTTATCATATGCGGACGGCAGTCTGAACCCATAGTCCACAAGAGACTCTTTTCGCGCATGATCTCCTGCCTGCATGCCCCGGATCTGCGGAACGGTAACATGTGATTCATCGATAACTATAAGAAAATCCTTCGGAAAATAATCTATAAGCGTATATGCAGGCTCACCTGCCCTTCGCCCGTCCATGTGGCGGCTGTAATTCTCTATACCCTGGCAGTACCCGATCTCATGCATCATCTCAATATCGAATTTCGTTCGCTGCTCAAGGCGGGCTGCTTCCAGTATTTTTCCTGTTCTCTTAAGTTCCTGCAGTCTTTCTTTGAGTTCCTCTTCTATTGATTCGATAGCCAGGTCTATCTTTTCCTGAGGCATAACAAAATGCTTTGCAGGATAGATGACCAGGGTGTCATTTTCCCTTAGCGTTCTGCCTGTTAGCGCATCAAATTCCTGGATGCGTTCTATCTCATCCCCGAAAAGTTCGATCCTGACCCCGGTTGATGCATAAGAAGGGAATACTTCTATAGTATCGCCGCGCACACGGAATTTTCCGGTACTGAAATCAAGGTCATTTCGTTCATACTGCATATCCACCAGCCTTGAAAGTATTACCTTTCGCGGCGATTCGTCCCCTTTTCGAAGCAGAATGGACATATTATGCCATTCCTGCGGTGACCCGATACCGTAAATGCAGGAAACGCTTGCTACCACGATAACATCCCTGCGCTCGAATAGCGACCGTGTGGCAGAAAGGCGCATCCTGTTTATTTCTTCATTAATGGATGCATCTTTTTCGATATAGGTATCTGTCTGGGGAATATATGCTTCAGGCTGATAATAATCGTAATAGCTCACAAAATATTCAACTGCATTTTCAGGGAAAAAAGCCTTGAATTCCGAGTAAAGCTGTGCTGCAAGGGTTTTATTGTGAGAAATAACGAGCGTTGGACGCTGGATCTTCTGGATAACGTTAGCGACAGTGAAAGTTTTCCCGGAACCAGTTATGCCAAGGAGGGTCTGGTGCTTCATGCCATGGTCAAGACCTGATGTTAATTTCTCGATCGCTTTTACCTGGTCGCCTTTTGGTTCAAATTCTGATGTGAGTTTAAATGACAGTGTTATTCCTTCAGTTTATTCGGTATTCAGTTTATAAGTCGATTGATAATAAAAGGAATCCTGTTCACTTAGTCTTTGCTCAGGATTTTTATGTATGCAAATTATAATCACTCTGAATTTTCACAACCTCGGTGCTGTCCTTTGCTTCTGAATACCTCTCCAGCGGTTCCAGGTTCAATTCAATGAATATTGGCCCCCACTTGAATTTATTGAGAATAAGTGCAGCCTGTTCCTTTTCACCCAATATATAAAGCGCCGCAGCAAAAGCCTCTACCGAGCTCAACTTAAAAGGCTTCCCGAAATTCACCGCATTTGCAGCAAGGAGATATGGAAGGGCGCGGTGGCTCATCATAAGTCTTTGAAGGACAGGGAACACACGTTCTACTTCTTCCCATGAGCAGTCAAGAACCACGATGCCGTTCTTTGGATTATCGGCAGGAGACAAAGCCTGCTCAGCAAAAGGGTCAAGGAATATAGCCTGCCGTGGAAGTGTTCTCGGATTTTTATGGAGCTTTGCAAGATTGAACCTTGCGAGCTTTTTCCCGGTGCACTTCTTGGGGTCGCACTGGTCGGCATGATAGAAATGAAGAGGAATCATAATGGTTAGTTTGAAAAACCTATCTCAATACTTTCTCCATTACCGCAAGCGCCCTTCTCAAATTCTCTTCCTGGACTGCATATGATATCCTGATATGCCCCTTACCGTTTTCTCCAAAAGCAGAACCTGGAACCACAATGACGCCATTTCTCAGCAATTTTTGCGGCGCATCTTCATCCTCAACTTCCGGGAATGCATAGAACGCCCCTTCCGGCTTTACACATTTGATGCCCATTGTACCCAGGCCATCCACAACAATATCCCTTCTATTCCTGAAACTATCGCGCATTTGAGTTACGCAATCCTGCGACCCTTCAATAGCTGCCTGGGCTGCTTTCTGGCCGATAGAATTCGCGCATGCCTGGATGTACTGGTGGACTTTTAGCATCTGCTCAATATATTCCTTCCGGGCGGCTGCGTAGCCGATACGCCAGCCGGTCATGGCATATGTCTTTGAAACCGCGTTTATTGTTATTACATTATCAGTGAACTGCGCGGGGCTTACATGCTCGCCTTCATAAATGAAATGTTCATACACCTCATCTGATATTATGGTAATATCATTATCCTGTGCGATCTGTGCAAGCGCCCTGATTTCCTGTCTTGTCTGTACAGTCCCTGCAGGATTTGAAGGTGAATTAACAATAATTGCACGCGTCTTTGGCGTGATCAATTCATTTACCGCCTCGGGGGTTATGGTCAATTTTTCACCAAGTGGGATACCAACGACTTTTCCCCCGGCCATTTTCGTTAAAGTAAAATAAGACAGGAATCCCGGGTCAGGAACCAAAACCTCATCCCCCTTATCCACCAGTGCCTGAAGAGCAAGATGCAGCGCCTCTGAAGCTCCTGAAGTGACGATGATCTCATCAGGAGATACCGTAAAATGATTCTCAGATTCGAACTTACGGGATAGGGCTGACCGCAGTTCAGGAAAGCCAAGATTCATTGTATAGCCGGTCAGTCCCATATCAATAGCTTTGATCGCGGCATTTTTGATATGTTGGGGTGTGTCAAAATCCGGCTGGCCAAGCCCCAGGTTGATCGAATTCGGGCCTGCGCCTTCAAACATCTTGCGTATTCCTGAGATGTCAATGCTTTTTACTCGTTCTGAAAACATCATATCACTCAAATACAGTATGCCTTTTCTTTAACTCAGCTTCGCTTTTACCTGTCCTGACCATTAGCTCTGAGATTACAGCATCAAGGAAAATAAGTGCAGATATCTCAAAAATCGTTCCAAGGGGCGCAAGCTGTGGATAACCTATCATCCTTCGTTCGTGATAATCTTCATAAACAACATCCTCCTTGGGTCTTCCCGGAACTACCAGGATAATATCCGATATCCTTCCCAGGGTAGAATCCTTATTTGATGTAATTGTCGCAAGTTTTGAACCGATTCTCTTTGCGATCCCTCCCAGGTTTGCTATAGAAGGAGTCTCACCTGAACCTGATACTGCAATTACAAGATCATCCGGCTGCACAGCCGGGGTTGTTGTTTCACCTACGACATAAACATTAAATCCAAGATGCATGAGCCTCATCGCAAAAGCTCTTGCTGCCAGCCCCGATCTTCCGGCTCCCATCAGGAATATTCTTTTAGAATCCATTATTCCATTCACAAGTGATGTTACAGAGCCAGTATCAAGTTTCGATGCTACTTTTTTTATATGATCAGCAATAAGGTTCATCGATACGATAGTTGCTTCACATTCTTTATTTTCTGATCTCATAATTATGTCTCCTTGCCTTTTTATTTGTCTTTATATTCGATTCTTTTTATCTCCAATCCATCAAGGCTTTTCAATTTATTGTAGATAAAGATAATCTTCTCAGGGCTCCCATCCCAGTGAAGCGTTTTCCTGATGTCTTTTTCCCTGAGATGGTCTACAATCGATCTAACGAAATGGGCCATTGCTATCTTTTTATAGAAAGGCACATTAAAAATGACCCTGTAACCTCCTCTGGTTTTTGCATACGAAGTCAAAATATATCCAATATTCTCATACTTACCAATATTCTTAAAATCACATATTATTTCCTGTTCAAGAGTAACCGACGAATCAATGCTGGATATGCCAAAAATCACTTCTCGTATTAACGATTCACCCGCACGCCTGCCAAACCATAGTGTGATTTTGCCTGTTGTCATGGAGACTGTGATATCATCATGTCCGAACTCAATAATATTTATTTCCATTCCCTCTTTAGAAAAAATAGATTTTTCCAGCGGATCCTTTTTTATACTCATTTATCTATCCTGACATAAATATTATTTTATAAAATAATTATGAATATTTACCAATTAAATCTCCCAATTTCCGTTTTGTTTCAATCGGGATTTTATCAGGTGCGGTGATGATTGTCCCTGCTAATGCATTTGAGCATATGCAATTTCTTTCCAGAGAAATCCTTGGAATGGTTTCTTTAATAATTTTACGGACCGCATCCTCATTTTTCATTGCATTGGAAATAATTGTTTCAATATTAACATCAGTTTCATGCCATACATCATAATCAGTAACTGTTGCGATCATGCTGTAACAAATCTCGGCTTCTCGCGCAAGTTTTGCTTCAGGGAGTGCAGTCATCCCGATAATATCAAAACCGAGCGTCTGGTAAACTCTTGATTCACAGCGGGTTGAAAATTGCGGCCCTTCCATGCAGACATACGTTCCTTTTTCATGGATTGAGTACCCCAGTTCCCGTGTGATGTCGGCAATAATAGAAGACATCTCAGGACAAAAAGGATCGGCAAAACCGATATGTACAACAATCCCGTCTTCAAAGAATGTACTATCTCTCATTCTTGTCCTGTCAAATATCTGGTCAGGTATTACGATATCAAGCGGTTTATATTCAGGTTTAAGACTTCCGACTGCCGATGCCGATATAATCCTTTTCACACCAAGTTTCTTAAGTGCAAGTATATTTGCCCTCGAATTCAATTTACTTGGTGAGATCCTGTGTCCTTTCCCATGCCGGGGGAGAAATGCCACATTGATTTCACCAAAAGAACCAATCGTGATAGCGCCGGATGGTTTTCCGAAAGCCGTATCAATTTCAACCTCCTGTACATTATCCAGCATTGCAGTATCGTAAACACCGGTTCCTCCTATTATTGCTATATCTGCCTGCATTTTTTATGCTCCTTCATGCGTCCATGTTTTTTTTCCTGAGGTGTTTTTCGACCTGATCACTCCTCTTCTTGCCATCTCATCAAGTATTTCCTCCATACGGCCCGGCTGCGCTATCTCAAAGTTTATGGTGTCGATATTATGATATTTTAAAAGTCCGGCCCTGATTTTTTCAATATCCCATTCATTTTGCTTTTCTTTGATCATAAGCCTGGAGATGATGTCTATCATATCCTCGATAAAATTCCATGGATATACGATCCATGCCCATTCATGGACTTCTTCACCGCAGTAATCCGGTTTTAGCTCCGATGTGTACAGGTATTGGAGAACAGCAGTCCTGACCTCTGCCGGATTCTGTTTGTCGACATATTCTTTTGCATGCGCAATACTTCTACCCGTGTCGGTAATATCATCAACGATCAGGATTTTTTTCCCGGATACGGCGTTATTTGCAAGAGGATACTTAATATTTGGGCCGCTGCCTGCGGTTGCAGTACCTACGTAATGTTCGACCTTAAGGCTTGTAAGGTCATTGAGCCCAAGAAAATCACAGAGCACCCTCCCGGCGAACCATCCGCCGCGAGCCAGTGCTATTATCGTATCGGGTTTATATCCTGATTTTTTCACATCATTTGCTACATGCCTGCACAGGTTGTAAATATAGTCCCAGTTGGTTATAATACACTTGAATTTATCCGGTAGTACCATTAAGTCACCAGAGCTATGGAAAGGATATTACAGGGCAATAAATTTTTTGGAAGAATTAAAGCGACTTACTGAAAAAATTCATGAACAAAAAAAAGAACGTCCGGGCCGGGATTTGAACCCGGGTCGGAGACTCGACAGGCCTCCATGATAGGCCGCTACACTATCCGGACTTTGGGGAGATTTCTTTAGGGAGATCTCTTTGGGGGGGATTTCCCTCTATGGCTTTGGTGCATTTAAGCCTTTTGATAAGTTATTATGTTTTTATCTCGTACCCTTCGAACATCTCTCTTAGAATGGTATCCTGGCATGTGCCAAAACCAGGAGTTGCGATTCTTTGACCGGTGAGGTCATCAATGGAATTTATATCAGAGTCCGCCCTGACAACAAGGGAAGTCCCTCCCGAATTCACACCATTAACGATATGTATCCGTCCATTATCATTTATCTTATATCTTAAAAGTACAGTGGTTCCCGCTATTGCAGCATCAACCTCCTGGTGACTGATAGCATCTGTTATTGCCCTGCCGCTCCTGTAACCTGTGAACTGCATATTCTTTTTGTCAATAAGCCCGGCTTTTTCAAAATAACCTTCCTTCTGTGCTACATATACAGCAAAATAATGTGAATTTCCCTCTATATATCCAAACCTGAGGCTTCCATTAACACGGGGAGGAATCCAGTCCGGGTCTTCATCGAGCTTTTCTTTTATCTCATTGTAATATTTATTAACATATAATTCCGATAAAAAATCATCAACATCAGTGTATCCTTTTGAACTAATATTATTCTTAAAAATGCCGGCCTTATTAATTATATCAATGGCTCTTTTTGTTTCGTTAAGATCAGGATATTCTATATAATCAGTATTATTGATGACTGCAGAAACCGTATTTTTATCAACGCCTGAAAATTCCTGGCCGTATTCCAGTACTTTTTCGCGATTTGCCCGGTCATTAATGAACCTTGTTCCTTTAACCTGCGCCCATACAAGCGCCTTTATCATATCTTCATCCTTGAAGTCCTCCGAAATAGCAAGCACGCAGGATGGATGATTCTTCCATATATCATTTGAATATACAATATCTTTAGCATAACCTTCTGAAACCGCTTTTGAAGGGTTCGGTTCCCATGAAATAAAACCGGCTATGGACTTGTTCATAAGCGCCTTTGACATCTCATCTGCTGTCATCGACACTACATATATTGATTTTTGGTCATTGGGTTCATTATAAAATATGAATGCGGCCAGGACCGCTATAATCAGAACCGCGCCTAACACAATATAGTTTTTCATAATAGTATCAACCTTTTTTTAATTTGAAACTGAAAGTACTGCCCTTCCCGGGTTCGCTTTCTACATCGATTATGCTCTCATGCGCCTTTATGATTTCCCTTGATATTGAAAGCCCGAGTCCGCATCCGCCTGTTTTTCTTCTTGAAGAACTGTCAACCTGATAAAATTTATCAAATATCTTTTCAAATTTTTCTTTCTCCATACCTATACCTGTGTCCTTCATATTGACCTTTATCTCACTATCGTCTTCTTTTGCTGAAAGGATTATATTTCCTCCGTATGGTGTGAATTTTATTGCGTTCTCGAAAAGATTATTCAGCACAATAATAAGTTTTTCCTTATCAGCTATTACAGGGGAAAGATTGTCAGGAATATCAAGGATTATTGATATATTTCTATTAAGAGCAAACTGTTTTATGTTCTCACATGAAGCATCGGCTATTTCCTTGATCCCGACAATATCCAGCTTGAGTTCTGTTTTACCCGCCTGGATCTTTGACAGGTCAAGGATATCATTTATGAGCCTTGTCTGGCGGTCAATATTTCTAAGGATTATCTGATGCATTATTATCCTGTCGGCAGGATCAATATTTTCATTGGATTCAAGATACTCTGTTGAGATCTTTATAGACGAAAGGGGAGTTCTCAACTCATGGGAAACAAGAGAAAGAAAATCAGATTTCAATTCATCCAATTTTTTTAGTTCTTGATTTGCAGATGTCAGTTCTCTGTTCTTTTTTTCAAGGTCTTTATTTGCAAGTTCAATCTTGTTTTCAAGCTTTTTCCTTATTTCAAGTAGTTCAAGCGCAGTAGAATTAAATATCTCAGTTAGCCTTCCTATCTCATTTCCGGAAGTGACAGGTATTGGCCTGAAATTCCCTCGCAGCATTCCAAGAGCCCCATTTTCAAGATATTTAACAGGTTTTGTAATATTGCCTGAAACAACCACAGCAAGAAAAATCACTCCAATAAGTGCCAGTATCGAAATACCAACCATTACACGCCCCAGGAGCAGGACACCGGCATATGCTTCATCGATATTCTGCTCTGCTATCAGTCCCCATCTGTAAAGCGGCAACCAATAATAGGACCCCAGCACATTTTTCTCTTCATAATTGAGATATTCCTTGACCCCGTTTTTTTCATATGTAACTTCTTTTACAGCAAAATTATTATTAATATTATCAAGCAGGATGCGCGACCTGTTCTCATTGAAAATTATATCCCCGTTCTGGTTGACAATAAATACCTCTCCTGATTTTCCGATATCGATTTTTTCTATTATACCGTATAAGTTCTCAAGGCTTACCCGTGCTGCAAGGACTGCCGCTATATCTCCATTACTGTGTACGGGACTGGCTATTATTATTTCAGGGGTACTCGCGATCCTGGGCTGGTAAACATCCGATATATATATTTTTCCCTTTAGAGCTTCAATAAAATAGTTTTCTTTGCTTTCACTTCCGGTTCGGTTCAGATTTGAGAAAATTATGTTCCCATGAAGATCAAGTATATAGAATTCCCTGTATACCCCTTTGTGTTCACGCTCAAAAATGTCAAGATATTCTTTAAAATATTCCCTCTGCGATATCAAGATGACCTTTGATTGGGCTATCACGCGAATATCATCTTTTCTTGCATCCATCCAGTTATCGATTGCATTTCCGGTATTTTCAGTCGCACCAAGCAGGTTAGACATCACTGATTCCCGGATAGCTTCCTTACTGTAATCATAAGCCAGATAAATAACTGCGGATAAAGGTACTACTGATATTACCAGGAAAAAGATAATCAGTTCAGACCTTAATCTCACATATCCCTCGCGTGATAATTATTGATTTTTTGACCTTCGAAGAACACTTTTTATACGGGCTTTCAATTCATTAAGATTGAAAGGTTTTGTTACGTAATCATCTGCGCCGATATCCAGTCCTCTTACTTTATCCCTGACCGCATCTTTTGCCGTAAGGATAATAACAGGAATATTTCTGGTCAGCTCATCATTTTTTAATTTGGCGCACACTTCATAACCATCCATTTCCGGCATCATAAGGTCAAGAAGTATTAGATCCGGTATGTCTTTTCTTGCCTTAATAAGCGCCTCATATCCATTGCTTGCCTCAACAACAATGTAATTCTCGACTTCAAGAGATCTCTTTAAGGGTAGAAGCATATCGATCTCATCATCAACTATCAGTATCTTTGGTCTTGTATCAGAAATCTTTTCAATCCTCTGAGCAATTTCATCTTCAGGAATTCCAAGTAATGTGGAAATCTCGGAATTAGATATATTCTCATTTTTTTTTATTAATTGAATTATTTTATTATCTAAAGCTTCCCGATTCATTGTTTTTCACCACCGTCCATCAGGTGTTTCAGGTCATCATTTACCTTTAGCAGGTATTTTGTCAGCTCATTTTCCTTGTTCAGCCTGAACACACGAATCTGTTTGCCAAGCGGTTTTTCTGTAATTACATTAATCTTAAGAAGCGGGTCTATTACTCTTGATACGGTAGAATGGGACAGGCCGGTTTCTGCTGCGATCCCGGACAAGTATGTATCATCATCCTTATTATCAAGCAAATGTTCAAGGACAATAAGCTGTGCTGTCTTGCCAAAGATTCTTTCGAGAAAATTGGGACTCTGCATAAATAAGTGTAACATTACTTTATTGTTATATAACATTATCTTTTTTTAGCATCAGTAGATTTCAAAGTTTAAACCAGTGTATATATTTAAATCATACCTCATATTTATAAATACTTACTTATTATAAGAAAAGTTTAACCGAAAATATTAAATACTATATGATTTATCTATAGACTTGTCGATAAATAGTCGGGAAGCGGCTTGGGTGGTATCGACAGGTTGGGGATTGGGGGTTAAAAAACATACTCAAGTTAAAAAGATCAATATCGGTATAGCTTTATCAATGCTGCAAGAAGGATCTTAGGGCTTGTGACCATTACCTCCTTTCAATGCCCTTCCTTTTTGCATTGGAGATGTTGGTAGGATATTTATATCAGTCCAGATTTTTCAATGACATGTTTTGGGACTTTTTCTAAACCTTTTCAACTATCTGTGCTTATTTTTCTGTAACATCTTAGCCTTTCAACCTCCGCTTTTCCTTTAATTTTCAGAATGAAGCTTCCATGGCAGGGTTTGACATAAGGCATAATAATATTATCATTATCCACTGCAACAGGGATAGGGTTAATCCCGATCAAATATGTATTCTGGATTATAGATAATTTATCTATATATCTTTAATAATTAAAATGTCCCGGAGATTATTTCTGCTAAAGAATCCCATTTTATTATGTGAATCCCATGGTTGAAACTATCACTTTAAAGATGGAGAAGGGCATTTTATAATCGGGGGAGAAGATCATAACCTTACGGAAGGACAATTAATAATAATGCCAGCAAATGTGCCTCATGCAGTCAGAGCCAAGCAAAAGTTTAAAATGCTGCTCTTTATGCTTCGTGCTTGAACTCCAATATTTTTGCCATAACTATTTCATTTATAGTCCATTATCCTTTTTTTCTTATAATATATAGTGATTAAATATATACATTATAGGTTGCTTTTAGGATACTGACCACTAAAAAGGTAATACAAATACAACAAATACTGAGGTGATATTATGGAACCTGTTAGTGCACATACATCAATAATAAAAATGCATAGTATACTGAAAAAAGACAATGTAACAAACAGTTTCGATCGATCAGATGCCCAGGGAAAACGCTGTTCATTCTGCGAGCAGGGCATCAGCTGCCAGCTTTGCAGCAACGGTCCGTGCAGGATAAAGCCGGGTGCGGAACGCGGAGTTTGCGGCATCGATGCCGACGCCATGGCTATGAGGAACATGCTGTTCCTGAATACCATGGGCACAGCAACATATACCTTCCATGCTAAAGAAGTCGCAAAAACACTAAAAGCAACCGCGTTGGGAAAAACACCATTCCAGATCAAGGATGAAGCCAAGTTAAAAAACTTCGCATTGAAGTTGGGCCTAAAATCAAAAAAGAGTCTTGCCGGGAAGCTGGGGATAAAAGCCGATAGTACGGATGAAATCGCAATTGCAGTAGCAGATGCAATGATAGCAGGAATAAACTCTGATTCTGACAGCGAACTTTCCAATGTTCTTCTCTTTGCACCAAAGTCAAGGATAGAACTGTGGAGAAAACTGGGTATCCTTCCTGGAGGGCCGCTTAACGAAGTAATGGACGCTACCTCAAGCTCGATGACAAATATCGACGGGGATTATGTTTCCCTGGCAAAGAAGGCTATGCGGCTTGGCATTTCCTGTATTTACGGCTCGCAGATACCACTTGAGATAGTACAGGATGTACTTTTCGGCACACCTGCACCCCATTCGGTAAATGTAGACCTTGGGATAATAGACCCGGCTTACGTTAATATTGCTGCAAACGGCCATGAACCTTTTATCGGTGCTGCTCTCATAAAAGCCGCCCATGAGGCAAACAACCAGGAAACTGCCAGAAAAGCAGGAGCAAAGGGACTGCACATAATCGGCTCTATCGAAACCGGACAGGAGCTTGTGCAAAGATTCCAGATAGATGATGTATTCGTGGGCATGACCGGTAACTGGCTGTCCATCGAACCAGCGCTTGCGACGGGGGGCATCGATGTTTTTGCCATGGACATGAACTGCTCACCTCCGGGAATGGGAGAGTACCAGGATAAATACAACACCACCCTTGTTTCAGTTTCAAAACTTGTCAATGTCCCGGGCATGAAAGACCATATAATATATAAACCGGAAGATGCAGCCGCACAGGCACAGAAACTCATAGATATCGCTATAGAGAATTTCAAGAAGAGAAAAGGAAAAGCTACAAATCAGTCGGATAAGAAACAGAACGCTGTGATCGGTTTCTCAGCCGAAGCATGCCTTGGTGCTCTTGGCGGCACCCTTGATCCCCTTCTTGATGTTATCAAGAAGGGAACTTTGAAAGGTGTTGTTGCTCTTGTAAGCTGTACAACGCTGCGTGATGGAGGTCAGGATATCAATACATTGAAGATGGCACGTGAACTTATTAAAAGGGATATACTGGTCATCAGCGCAGGATGCGGAAATGCTGCCCTTCAGGTAGGAGGACTTACCACTCTTGAGGCAAAGCAGGAAGCAGGCCCTGGTCTTAAGGCAGTATGTGAACTGCTAAAGATCCCTCCGGTGCTGAGTTTTGGCACATGCACGGATACAGGACGAATTATTTCGCTTGTTACAGCAGTGGCTGATGCTCTCGGAGTTGACCCATCTGCATTGCCTGTTGCGGTCACAGCTCCGGAGTACATGGAACAGAAGGCAACTATTGATGCGGTCTTTGCACTTGCTTTTGGCCTGTATACACATGTTGCACCTCTTCCACCCGTGGCAGGAGCTCCCCGCCTTGTTAAACTTCTTACAGAAGACCTTGAAGGGATAACAGGCGGGAAGATTGCTGTAGAGACAGACATGGTCAAGGCGGCAAATGGCATAGAAGCCCATATTATGAAGAAACGGGCTGCACTGGGGCTTCCAGCGTAACAGATTCATCCCTGCCGGGTAAAAAATGGTGCGCCGAAATTCCAGCGCACCTTAATTTTTAAACGGTTTTCTAATAACGAAAACGCCAATTCGGAGCGGGAAAACACAGCTTTGGCTGGACAAAGATGGTTGTTGCAGCCAGATACAGGGCGATACCGAATGATAAAATGAGGGCGAGTATGTGTGAGGGCTGCCATAGCATTGGAAAAGTCTATGCTGACGGAGGAGTTGGAAAATGCGATTCGTGCCATACAAGGCATGCATTCAGTAAACTTGAAGCGAAACAACCCGAAGCATGTGAGACCTGCCACATGGGACTTGACCATGAACAGATAGAGTATTACAAGAAATCAAAACATGGGATGATCCAGGAGACGAACAGGACGAGTTCCCGCGCGCCTGCCTGTATTACCTGTCATATGGACGGAGGCACTCATGATGTCAGCCAGGGAATAACCATAGGCACAGTATCGCAAGGAGCGTTCATAAGCGACAAAAGCAGCGGAAATGATTATGTCAAAGACTCAAATGGCATAGTCATGAGAGCGATCACGCAGGAACAGTTCGATACTAACCGGCAAAAGATGCTTTCCATCTGCGCACGCTGCCATTCTAGTAATTTTGCCAAAAGTACTCTTGATAAAAAAGATCAAATCCGAGGACAGTACTCTGCGCAAGATAGCGGCATATGAAGGAATGAAAAAGAGCCATGATTTCAGGGACATCTTAAGGCATATTCTCGGTGAACTGCATCCTAAAATCAGGAATGGGAGCAAGGGCGAACATCGTGAGATACCTGGGAAAACAATGAGAAAATATTTCTTAAAAATGAAAGGAGGCGCAAAAAGCCCACCTGGTGTGGGAATTTCTGAAGTTATGTGGTCATGGCTTGGGTCGGTTACAGGTATCGGGATATTGGGGTATCTTTCATCGGCATACTTTGAACCCAGAGACCTCTCAATGATAATAGGCTCCTTCGGGGCATCCGCCGTATTAGTATATGCAGCGATCAAAAGTCCGCTGGCGCAGCCAAGAAACCTTCTCGGCGGACACATTTTTTCAGGGCTTGCAGGGGTATTATGCTACCAGTTATTCGGAAAAGTGATCTGGGTGGCAGCGGCACTTGCTGTTTCAGTATCCATAGCATTAATGTTTGCCACAAAGACGCTGCACCCTCCTGGAGGTGCAACTGCATTAATCGCAGTAATCGGTGGTGAAAAAATTCATGATCTTGGCTTCCTTTATGCCTTTGTGCCTGCTGGACTGGGAGCTTTCATTCTTCTTATCGTTGCCCTATTGGTGAACAATCTCTCAAAAAATAGAAAATATCCGGAATACTGGTTATAGCGATATTATGATGAAAGTTAGAATCGATCGTAACAATTGTATCAGTTGTGGATCGTGCTGGAACACCTGTCCTGAATTCTTTGAACAGAACTCCAGGGACACCTTTAGCCAGATCATTGATAAATATAGAATTGCCCCAGTCCAAGAGTCCAGTAAATTTCTTTGATATCAACTTGTAGAGAATATCAAGAGGGAAGAGATAAGAACTTGAAGTACAGAATATATGTGGGGCGTTATGGCAGAGATAATCGAAGAGAGGGCGCTGAGAAATAAAAATTATGTCTTCAGGGACAGGGCTCATGCCGGAGAGCTTCTCGCCAGGAAAATCGGACCTTATGCTGGACCATCATCAATAGTGCTTGCCATACCCTCAGGCGGCGTACCTGTTGGAAAAGCCATAGCGAAAAAACTCGGGCTTCCGCTTGACCTGATAATAGTCAGGAAGCTACCTATACCCTACAACACCGAAGCAGGTTTCGGCTCTATAAGCTGGGATGGAGAGGTCATGCTCAACGAGGGACTTGTAAAACAGCTTCAATTGAGCGGCGAGGAAATAAATACAGCGATCGAAGATGTAAAACATGAGCTTGAAAGGAGAATGGAACAATTCAGAGGTAAAAGACCATTTCCTGAATTGAAAGGCAAGACCGTGATCATAGTGGATGATGGACTTGCTTCGGGTTATACAATGCTGGCGGCTATAAGCTCCGTAAAAAAGCACACTTTAGCAGGAATTATGGTTGCCGTTCCGACAGCTTCAAAAAATGCTATCGAGCTTGTGAGCCCATATGTCGATAAAATCTTCTGCCTCAACTTGCGGGAAACAACAGTATTTGCTGTGGCTGATGCATATCAGGAATGGCATGACCTGACAGAACAGGAAGTTTTGGAATTGTTGAAAAAATGATACAACAGCAGATGAACGCAGATGTACCGTTATAAATCTGTGTTAATCTGTGTTCGTATATACTATTCTTGCAAAAACAATAAAGCATTCTTCCTATTTTTTTACATCTCATGATAAACCCCGCCAGCGGCGGCGCATCCGCTGGGGTATGGGGTCGCGACTCCAGCGCTATCAAGCTAATATTGACCGAAAGTAATAATATTGATAATAATAATATGCTTATCTGCGGTTTTATTTCTCATGGATAATTTCCATTAAACATACCATTAAACCTGTTATTTGTAATATTTTTTATATGTTAGTTTTATAAGGTCATGGGTAAATCTTTCAGTTAATGCAGAATTTACAGGTTTTATCACATTATAACAGTCTTATCACTGCTGGTTTCAGTTTATCCATTCTCTTATATTAACATATGACAAAAGATATTGAACTTGTAAAAAAACTCCCTGTTTCTCCCGGAGTTTACATTATGAAGGATGGGGAAAACAGGGTAATTTATGTGGGAAAAGCAAATTCGATCCGGGAAAGGGTACGCCAGTATTTCAGGGAGCAGGAATCACCTAAAAACCGCCTCCTTATGAAGAATATGGAAGATCTGGAATATATTGCTACCGGGAATGAGATAGAGGCGCTGGTACTTGAATCAAACCTGATTAAAGAACACAGGCCGCGCTATAACGTAAAGCTCAGGGATGATAAAAATTATCCTTTCATCAGGATAACAAACGATAAATTCCCGCGTATTTGCATTTCCCGGAGGCGGGAGAATGACAGGGCGAAATATTTCGGACCATATCCGGGCTCAAGGGCTGTAAGGGAAATGATAAAAATGGCTTCAAGCTTTGGTATCAGGAGATGCAAGAAAAAACTTCCCTGTCCGCCCTGCCTTAATTATCACATTAAACAATGTGCTGCGCCATGTCTGGGTAATATAACGAGAGAGGAATATCTCGGGATAATAAATAATGTTACAAGTTTCCTTAAAGGAAAACACAGCCAGCTTATAAAATCGCTTGAAAAGGAAATGGACAGGTTTTCGCAAATGCAGGAATATGAGAAAGCTGCCCGGATTCGCGACCAGATCAATGCCTTACTTGAACTTTCCGAGAAGCAGCGGGTGAATTTGCCAGGCAGGAAAGAACAGGATATAATTGCTTATGCAGTTAAAGGAACGGTGAGCAGTATTCAGGTATTTCATGTAAGCGGCGGCATACTCAAAGGCCGTGAGACTTTTTCACTCGATACTGCCGGATCCGAAGAGAAAGAGATCATTTCAAGCTTTATCAAGCAATACTACCATGATGTAGAACCTCCTGATGAAATTATAGTTCCTGTTGAAATTGCAGATGAATCAATATCCAGCTGGCTTTCCGGAAGGGGTTCAAAAATCAAGACCCCCAGTAAGAGTGTTGAAAATGGGTTGATGGATCTTGCCCTGGAAAATGCAGGAATACTGCTAAAACAGGTAATACTTTCACAAAGTTCCGGGGAAAATGAAACGCTTCCTGGCCTTAAGGATGCATTATCACTTCCCGCCGTGCCTTCATTAATAGAAGCTTTTGATATTTCCAATATCAGTGGAACTAATGCAACAGGTTCTCTTGTTTCATTTAAGAACGGGATGCCTGATAAGAAGAATTACCGCAGGTTCAGGATAAAAACAATAGAGGGTGCGGATGATTACGCCATGATGAGGGAAATTGTGGCAAGAGCATATTCCCGGCGAAAAGAAGAAGGAAAGCAAATGCCTGACCTGATCCTGATAGATGGGGGAAAGGGTCAGTTAAATGCGGCCCTTGATGCTATTTCGGAACTTGGGTTAAAATTGAATATCGCATCCATCGCAAAGGAATTTGAATATATTTTTCTTCCGGATAAGGAAGCGCCTGTGATCCTGTCGGCTGGTTCGCCGGTTCTTATGATGCTCCAGCGGATACGGGATGAAGCCCACAGGTTCGCGCTTGCGTATCACAGGAAACGGCGTGCAGAACTGCTCCGTGAGTCTTTACTTGATGGCATAGAAGGAATTGGTGCCAGGAAGAAGCAGGCGCTTTTAAAGTATTTCGGGTCGGTTGATGAATTAAGAAAAGCTGATATCCCAGAGATTAAAAAAGTGCCGGGTATAACAGGAAAAGATGCAGAAAATATTCAGAAGTATTTAAAATAAGTGAATATTTTAATCAGGGAAAAACAACCTGCAGTTTATCATTTGAAAGCTTTGTGACCTTCAGGTCTTCTTTATAATATTTGCCCACGCCTTTTACAAGTCCCAGAAGGATATCTATTAATCCCCTGTTTGACTTATACTTCATGATCAATGTTTTTTGATCTTTCCATTCATATTCAAATCTTGGTGGGTGAGCATTCATGATATTTTTTGTAACGCTATCATGGACACTATCCATTCTTAAAAGAAGTTCTTTTGAAGTAGATGATCCTTTAAAATAGGAACCGTATAGTTTGGGTGCATATACATTAACCCAGTAATCACCAAATGCATCTGCTGCCTGTGCAGGGGAAATGTTGGCAACCTTGCATAATGATTCTATGATTTTTTTTACTTTTTCATCATCTACATTCTGAAGCGGCATGAAAAAGGATGTCTTGCTCATACCTGCTGTTTCCAGGGACTGTTCCCATTTATTATTTCCAAATTGTGATTTGACGAGGTCTCCTAAACACTGGACTATGGCGCCTTTCATATTTTATCCTCCTTTATTTCTTTTCTTATCTTCATTTTAAGATAATTTGCAGATCATTCAAACAAACTATCATGATGATAATAATAACCATTTTTAGGATATATTTTAAACGTTCTTTAAGATTATAATCCCTTTATAATTTATAAAAAAAGATTAACAGTGCCTTGCTAAGTACAGAGAACATCATTAAACATCTACTCTGTCAACCACAAATTTGCAGTTATTATGCCCTGTCCCATAACATTCTATTTCTCTTACCCTGCAATTGTATTTCAATGTACTTGAAATGACGCTTTCAATAATCCCCTCATCCATGGAACACAATGTTTTTCCTACATTTGGCATTTTACCACAATGATAACAATTGCTAATGGAAATTGTAGTTTGATCACCCTTTAATAAAGTCATCTCACCAAGCTTATGCTCCATCCAATAATCAGAAAGCTCTTCAAGTATGCCCTCGCAATCACGAGATTTTATATCCGTACCGATCCTTGTGCCGATATCATTCCCAAGCTTTTTCAAAATAGGCTTCGGGTCGATACCATTGGCCTCCATTCCGTAGCGGAATATATAGAAAAGTTGTTCCTTGAATGAATCCCCTTTTAATGCTGATATATAATCCATTTGTGCATTGTAATATTTATGTAAAGGCTCCTGGGAATAAGCAAGATATATCGCATTCAAGACAAAATATTTTTTTCGTTTATCATTCGGAAAAGTTTTTTCCTGTATAAGATTTAACTCTTCAAGATCATGCAAATGCACCGATATAGTTGATTTTGCTTTCTGGGATTTCTCTACAAGTTCATCAAATGATGTAGTTCCATTTCCAAGGATTTCCAGAATCTTTAATTTAACCGGACTGTCCAGCGCAATCATACCGCTATCGGTAGATAGGATTGCTGTAGTGCGGTGATTCTCCATGTCATCTAAATAGTTTCAGTAATATAAATAATGTTCGTTTATGTACGAAAATACATTTGCCTGACATAGCATAAATATGAATCTACCAATATCAGACAGATTATGACCAGGGACAAATATACCGTTAAATTCACAAAACCGATCGTTTCAAATAAAGAAGGTTTGCAGCTTTCAACGCCCGAAATCGTTGCAAAATATATTGCCATGAGGCTAAAGACAGATGTAATTGCAGACCTTGGTTGCGGGATCGGGGGGCAGGTTATTTTTTTTGCCAAAGAGTGCAGGAAAGTCTATGCCGTAGAGAGAAATCCTGAAAAGCTGGAATATGCCAGAGAAAATTGCAGGTTATATGATGTCAATAATGTTGAATTCATCCTCGGTGATGCATTATCTGCTGAAGTAAAAACAGCAGTATCTGATGCGGATATTATTTTTTCCGATCCCGCACGTCCCCTTTCTGAGAAAGAAAGGACTCTTGATAATCTTGAGCCGCCGATTACCGAAATAATAAAAAGATATTCTGATATTACACTCGATCTGGCATTTCATGTACCGCCCCGGATGCCCCCGGAACGGATAGTTTTTGATTGTGAACGCGAGTACCTTTCACTGAACGGGCAATTAAACAGGCTGACATTATATTTCGGTTCGCTAAAATTGTGTGATAGAAGCGCAATCGTCCTTCCTGAAGGCGCTAGTCTCTGCTTTTCCGGTGCGCCGGATATCAAGAACAGTTCACTTGGTGATTATGTTTACGAACCTGAGCCTTCTGTTATTAAAGCAAGGCTCCTGAATGAACTGGCGCAGACTATATCAAAAGAAAAAAAAGATATTTATTATTATATGGGAGATGAGCATCGGACTCTTTTGACTTCATCTGAGCATATCGAATCACATTTCTTTAAAGATAGTTACAGGGTGGTATGCAATACAAAAATGGATATGTCAAAATTAAAAGAGATTTTAAAATCCCAGGAGGCAAAGAATGCAGTCCTGCGGTTTGATATTGATCCTGACAAATACTGGGAAATAAGGACAGGACTTGAAGAAGGATTAACAGGCACAAGGACGCTTCATGTATTCGGATTCGGGAATGAGCTTATTGTTTGTGAAAAGATATAATAAATATTATTCTTTCAACAACTCGCCGATTCTCACAAGCGGAATAAGTTCAACGCCTTCATCCGCAAGAGCCTTTTCTGCTCCTTCCTCGCGGTCAACAACTACTATGACATGCCGGATTACAAGCCCCTCATCTTTCAAAAGCTTGATCGCTTTTAAAACAGAGCCTCCTGTCGTGGCCACGTCTTCAACCATAAGAACAGTGCTATTTTTAATGAAATCCCCTATTACCTGGCCTTTTGTTCCGTATTCCTTGGCTTCTTTCCTGATAATAATAAGCGGCAGATCCGTTTCCAGCGATACGGCGACAGCCACCGGGACGCCCCCAAGAGCAACGCATCCTATGTAATCAGCATCGATAGAGTGCTGCTTTATTTTTTCCGAAATTTCATGAGCGACTTGTTTCAAAATACAGGGAGATGCGCTTGCTTTCTTGATATCGATATAATATTTGCTTTTCTTTCCCGATGAAAGGATAAAATCACCAAATCTAATAGCATCGCATTCTTTAAGGGAATCGCTAAGTTGGGTCATTATTACCATGGCTCCTTTTTTAGTTTTAAATAATATCCGATAATATTTGTCAATCGATGCAACAGCGGCGTGAAAAGCACAACTATGACCATTATCCATGGGTCTGCAAGGAAGTTATCTGAAAACCATTTCGGGTCAAAGAGATATGTCAATACCCAGGCGCCTGCCACAAAATCAAGCTGGTCAACAAGAGGGAACTCTGCACCCCTTTCATATCCAAGTCTTCTTTTAAAAAAACTTTTTATCATATCGCCAATAAGGGCGCCGAAGGAAAGAGTGATAATAGAAATTAAAGTGAAAGTTCCAAGATAGTGCAGGAAAGTTGCCTGCATCTGAATCAGACCTGTGACAATACCGCACGCTGTTCCCCCAAGAAGACCGCGAAAGGTTTTACCGTCACCAAATATTCTTTTCCCGTCATACCATTTCCTGCCGAGATCAACAGGTGTGCCTCCCCCAAAAACAACAGCAGTAGGATTTGCCAGATAAGCAGGAAGCATCAACCATAAGGCTTTTATGACCAATCCGATCAGTGCTGCAATCAACTCAAACATTGGCGTCACTGCTCACGCAATGGGATAAGTTGCTCAACCTTTACACCTGCTTTATTAAAAAAATCCAGGGATTCCTTATCCGGATATACTGTCCCGAATACGACTCTTTCGATCCTTGCATTGATCAGCATCTTTGCGCAAAGGATACACGGCTGGTGAGTGCAATAAACCGTAGCGTCCTCTATACTGACACCGTGAAGTGCAGCCTGGATAATAGCATTCTGTTCCGCGTGAACGGCACGGCACAGTTCGTGCCTTGTCCCTGATGCGATATTGTGCTGCTGCCTGATACATCCTATATCAAGACAGTGATCAAGGTTCCTTGGTGCGCCGTTATAACCTGTTGAAAGTATCCTCTTATCCTTTACGATCACTGCCCCGACCTGGTTGCGCAGGCATGTGGATCGTTTTGCAACTATAGTTGCTATTTCCATGAAATATTCATCCAACGTAGGTCGCATCGGCGATTAATTACCATCAAACGATAAATATTTACTGCTTAAAGAATCATTGTTAAATATGAAATCAATCGTTTTACTTTCATCTGGTCTTGATTCTGCAGTTGCCTTCAAAGAAGCATACAATATAAGCGATGAGCTCCTGTGTGTGACTTTTGACTATGCCCAGAAAGCCAGAAAAAAGGAAATCTCTTATGCAAGGAAGATATGTGCAAAATATAATGCAGGCCACATTGTAATAGAACTTCCATGGTACGGAACATTTCGAGGCGCCCTGATAGGAGGAAGCGCTTTACCGGAAATATCAGGAAATGAACTGGATAATAAGGAAATCACGAAAAAATCAGCCGAACAGGTATGGGTACCTGCTAGAAACGTTGTTTTTCTCTCAATAGGTGCAGCTCTTGCCGAGAATTTTAAATACGATACTATTGTCACGGGTTTTGATGCTGAGGAAGCTGCCACTTTTCCGGATAATACAATAGAATTTGTTGAACGTTTCAATGAGATGCTAAAATTTGGGACTCTCACCAAAACTTCGGTTCACGCCCCTTTGATTTCTATGAATAAATCCGAAATCGTAAAGCGCGGTCTTGCGATAGATGCCCCTCTTGAATGGTCGTGGTCATGTTATGAAGGTACGGAAAAACCTTGCGGGACGTGCGAATCCTGTCTCAGGAGAAAACGCGCTTTTGAAATTGTCGGCGCAAAAGATCCGTTACTTGAAAGATTGAAAACCTAATTTATTCCAATTCAAATTTTATGGTGCACTCTCCCACGATTCCGGGTTTATCTACACCTTTTGTTATTACATTCCGTCTGATTTTCTTAACGGCCGCATACTTGGCCGCCTGGACAATAGGACAGGCTGTTGACATACCTTCTTTCCTCAAAATTTCGTTACCATGGCAGATAGCACATCCTTTGATATCAAGAGTATAATTATTTTCATCGCATTTGACCTTCACCTGTTCTGCAAATTCAAGGTCGTTCTTGAGATAGTTCTCAAAACTCTGCGCAAATTCACCATTGTTTTCCAGGTTTCCTGCTTTATCAGCCCAGTTATCTGCAAATATCGAACCCATTTTGGTATTTACTTTTTTGGCATCTTCTCCCAGTGCTTTTATCACAGTGCTGTGATATTGTTTGAAAAAATTCAGGCTTGTTGTCATGTTACCTCCAATTCTATAACTGTTTTGACAAAACTATACATAACCCCAATCAGATATAAAGGTTATGGTTAATAAAGTATATACATACATACTTACATAAATTATATTGTGGAGGTTAACTTATGGCAGAAGAGGAAATAAACCGGATAAAGCAGAAAATTAATGACCTGACCGTTAAAATTGAAGATAAATTTGATGAACTATCAAAATCCTTCGGGAAGACGATCGGGGAGAAAAAAGCGTATGCTGAAGTGAAGATAAGCGAAAAGCCTTTTGCTTATATGGCAAAAGCCCTTGTCGGCGGGGTGATCGTGGGTTACATGATCGGCAAGGGAAAATACTGTTGCAGCAAAAGATAATAGAAAATTTAAAATAATGCAAAGGGCACAGAAACTATTAAGGCGTAACTTTGCGTTCCTCGTGAACTTTGCAGTGACTTATGTTTCAATAAACATGTCAGAATTTTTGGCATTGTATGCATAGTGGATGAATACATAACCTGTAATGAAATCTCATAATGGAGTAACAGAAAAAAAGATACCATGGAGATTCCACTTAAGTTCGCCTGGGCAAGCCTGATATACCTGCTTATAGGAAGTACACTCGGGGTCATAATGGTGCTCAATCCAATGCCTATTATTCCCTCGCATACCCACATACTGCTGATAGGCTGGGTATCTATGATGATTTTCGGTGTGGGCTACCACCTGCTTCCGGTATTTGCAGGTACGGAACTTTACAGCCTTCGTCTGGATAATCTGCAGTTCTGGCTTGTCTATAATATGGCTCGCTCGCTCATTCCTCCGAAAGAAGAAAAGGGATAATACATAGATGTTCAAGTACAATTAAAATTATGATGCGGGGGAAGGGATTTGAACCCTCGAACTCCTGCGAGAATAGATCTTGAGTCTATCACCTTTGGCCGCTTGGTTACCCCCGCAACTTGGGGAGTGCAGAATTATCCTTATTTAACTTAAGGGTGTCGTTATATTTTAAGAATCTGCCCGGATAAGACCAGAACGCTTAAATAAATAGCTTATCTGAAAGGACAATAAAATATAAACAGTTTATTTATAAGCTTTTAAATAATGATATCTCTAATTTACTATGTATCAATGACAGACCTGAACATAATCCTTGCTTCGATAATTTCGTCAATAAGACCATCCGATAAAGAGAGGCAAAAGCTAAATACATTAGCGCAAAGGATTATCGAACGCATTAATTCTATTGGCAAAGCCGGGGGTTTAAACATCAATGCTATCCTCGTAGGATCCTCCGCTCGAGGGACATGGATCTCAGGAGAGCATGACCTTGATATCTTCATTATGTTCCCGCCACATGTAGAGCGGCAATACCTTGAAGAAAAAGGGCTATATATCGCCCGCAAGATCGCACAGGAAGGAGATAGTTTTGAGGAACGGTATGCTGAGCATCCGTATATCCATGCGGTCATTGAGGGCTTTGAAATTGACCTTGTCCCGGCTTTTAATGTTGAAAGCGCTTCGGAGATCAAATCGGCTGTGGACAGGACACCTTTTCATAATAAGTACGTGACTTCAAAAATAAAAGGGCATGAAGATGATGTACTTCTCTTAAAACAGTTCCAGAAGGGGATAGGTGTATATGGCTCTGAATTAAAAAGGTGCGGATTTTCGGGCTATCTTGTGGAACTCCTGATAATATATTACGGTTCTTTCCGGAAAGTCCTTGAAGCAGCATGCGGCTGGAAATTCGGGACTCTGATTGATATTGAGAAACATGGTAATATTATCCATAAAGATCCCATGATCATGATCGATCCCACCGACCCCGGACGAAATGTCGCTGCCGCACTGTCTCTTGATAATATGTGTATATTTATTGATAAAGCATGCGACTTTCTCAAGAATCCCGATGAATCATATTTCCACCAGCATACTCAGAAACCGCTTGGCGATACGGAGCTTGGTAATATTATTTCTGACAGAGGCACTTCAATTATTGCTGTTGAATTTGAAGCCCCGGCTGTGGTTGAAGATGTATTGTTCCCGCAGCTTTATAAACTTGAAGAATCATGCCGTGAGATGCTTGAACGATATGACTTTCGTGTTTACAACAGCGGCGTATGGGCGAAAGAAAAAGCCGTTGTATTATATGAACTTGAATCTGCAAAACTTCCGAATGTAAAAAAACATACCGGACCCATGGTAGGGACAAATGAACATGCGTCTGCATTCAAATCAAAATACCTGACCGCCAGTAAGTTTTCTAATGTGTATATATATAATGGGAGGTATGTAGTTGAAATTCCAAGAAAATATTTTAATGCAAGAAAACTCATTGAATCTGAGATTTTAAAATGCGGTCTTGGAAAGCATATCAGTGTTAGTATGAAAAAAAAGTTCGATGTGATGGAAAATTTGGAAATACTGAGGATCATGGATGAGGAATTCAGGAAATTCCTCAGGAGATTTTTTGATAAATAGGGCACATACCATGAAATATTTACCTGTAATTCTTATTATATTTTTTTTGTTGATTCCCGGATGTCTTGAATCTTCCACTTATAAGGATGTTCCAGGATCACAATTATTATCGGATCCCGGGGTATTCGAAGGAGAAAAACTCTGTACTGATATAATTTATGAAAACAGTAACTTTTCAGGTATAAATGTCATAAGGAATCAGAATTTTACATCGGACCTGAAGAACGGGACTCTTGCAACAGTATGCGGGATATATAGATCCGGCCTGATAGAACCGGATTCAATAAACCCTGTCCTGAGAATAGCAACTGAAAAAGACGTTTACTATTCCAATGAAACTTTAAAAGTCCATATTGATTTTTATTCTCAGGCAGGCGGAAAGTCAGAGATCGAAGTATCGGGAATAAAAAATGATTTTGGCCGCCCCTTAATAAGCGAAGTGAAGGATGTTGCTTTTGTTAAAGGGATTAACGGCTTTGATTTTGAATTCAAGACCCCGTCGTGCGAGGAATGCTCTGCGCTGTCACCGGGGGAATATGCTATCAACGCCACAGTTACTGCTGCCGGGAAAAAATTCGAAATATATAAGAGAATCACACTTGCGCAGGAGGATTCCAATACCTCGCAGAACGTGACGGAGATTCCACAAATAAATAATACGCAATTAAATGATAAACAGGAAGTTCCTGCGTACAATATCCCCCGATCGAACGATACGGTATTGGTCGAATACTTCTATATAACAGGATGCCAGAAGTGTGAACAGGCAACACCTGTTGTTGAAGCCCTGATGAAATCCTACGGCAGCAGGATTAACTTCTTAAAAATAAATGCTAAAGAGGAAGGAAGGGAATTGGCAATAAAGTACGGCATTCCAGGCACACCTTCCATTGTTATTAACAAAAACAGCACAAATCTGATCACATATGAGAATTACAATGGGGATACGGCAAAACTTGAAGAGGTCCTGAGGAATGCTATAGAAACAGCCTCTATTTCACAAAAAGCACCTGATATTGCACAAAGTGAGAAGATTATACTTTCCGTACCTTCTGTTTTTGTGGTAGGATTCCTTGCGGGTTTTAATCCATGCCTGCTGGCTATTCTTGCTTTTATTGCATCTGTCACACTTGCGACCACAGGCAAAAGGCGAAACGTCCTTCTTATCGTATTCATGTTCAGCCTGGGAATTTTTGTGACATACCTTATAGTCGGGATAGGACTTCTCAGGATATTAGAAGAAGCACCCGGTTTGCAGGCCGGTATCAAGAATTTCCTGGTAGTTCTTATCGGGATACTGGGACTATGGCATGTTTATGATGCATATCATCTCAGGAAAAACACGGAATCCTCTTTCTATACACCCAAAGCCTTTATACGCCTTACGGAAAGTATTACTAAAAAGGTGAGCCTTCCTGCATCGTTTTTCATGGGTGCGCTTTTCTCTCTCATAAAAGCGCCTTGCGTTGGTGCAGTGTATTTCCTGATACTTGATATGGTAAGAAACGGGGAAGGCACAGGATATTTGTATCTTGCGGCTTATAACTTCGGGGTTGTGCTTCCTGTTCTTGTTCTTGGCGGCGCAATAGCTTTCGGTCTTGATCCTGAGAAGGTCGAAAAGTTCAGGAAAGATAAAAGGTCTATGATGCGTCTTGTCACCGGGATGACTTTGCTAATCATAGCCTTCTTGATGTATATTGGAAAAATTTAACTTATTTTGAAACCGGAGGAGTTTCCTGATCTTGTTCCAGAAGCGACCCGATAACCTTATCAAGATTTACTATGGTAGGCTCAACCTTTAAATTCCCATTGATAATAACGGTAGGAGTACCATCAACGTTATAATTATTCATCAAATTGAGATTTTCAAGGGCCGCATTCTTTAAATCTTCATTTTCGAGTTTCTGTTTAAAATCCGTCCCCAGCCTGATGTCTGCCGCAACACCTTCAAGGGCAATGGTACTTTCCATTACATCCATTCCTTTTTCGAAATTTGCTGTAAATAGTGCATCAAGCATCTCTTTTTCCTTTCCCATCTGTTCTGCTATAAGGTAAGCTTCGATGCTCTTTGTGGATTGCTTTGGGAATACGATGGGAATATATGTTATTTCCACTTTACCCCCGTATTTTTGCAGAAGCTGGGGCATATTTCTATGAAGGTCATAACAGTGTATGCAGTCAAATTTCATAAATTCCATGATCTTCACTTTACCCGGTACATAATCAGCGGGCCTGTCCAGCGTTGTATAATCACCCTCCGGCAGTTTTCCCTGTGGCTTATCCCCAGTATTATCCCCGGCACCCAGGAAATAAATCCCCGCGGCCGAAATAATAAGTATGGCCAGAATAATATAAATTGTTTTTAGATTTGATTTTTTTTCAGGTGGTTTTTGCTTCTTTTTTGCCATAAAATATAATTGAATATGTTTATCATTCATAAATATTGTGTTTTGCAATTGTATATCTTAACTTTCATCAGTTTTTTTAAAATTATAACGGCATTATAATGTTACAATAACATTTCAATATTCATAATGGTTTGAAATAAAGCCTGAAAAATATAAAATGATCAGATGGATGATAGGAGGTATGTGATCTGAAAATCCTGGAAAAACTATTGTATGACCTGAAGTGCACTTTAGATATCGAAACAGCTGTAATTGTCAGCCGTGAAGGGAAATTATTAAGAGCTTATCCTGAAAAATGTAATTTGGATGATTTTGCACAAAAAATAGCCATCGTTATGGGTGCTACAGAGACTGCATTGATGGAGCTTGACAAAAATACACCGGACAGGATCATTGTAGAAACCGGGAATGGAAAGATAATTATAATAGGGTCTGGTACCAAAGCGCTTTTTGCTGTATTCATCAATCCTGAGGCAGACATCGACCCTTACCTGATAGGCATGTACGGGGTTGCTGAAAAAATTAAATTGTTGTTATAATATTTTTTAAATATCAATAAATATCTGACAATACACATCAAAAATCACAAAAAATGCGCCGGTCGGGACTCGAACCCGAGTTTAAGCGTTGGCAACGCCTAGTGATAACCGCTACACTACCGGCGCAAACCGATACTTTGCAGGCATCCTCTTAATATTACAATCAATATTAATAGTTTTTCTAATCTTATCATATTTCAGTCAGTATTTTTCAAACGATCCAGACAAAGATCAAAAACATACCTTTTCACCCGTGGCGCTACATTTCCGCAATCCCTGTAGAAGTCGATCGACCATCCTTTTTCTTCAAGCAGCCTCCTGAAATGAGGTATCTCGAAGTCTTTCTTGAAAGTATAAAAATGAACATGCCCTTCTGGTTTTAATATTTTTCGTGCGATATCCAGGAAGAAGTCCTGGCCATAAGGCGCTGGCATCACGATCCGGTCAAATCCGGTTTTGAACAGGCAATCAGCATTTCGAGCATCGCCAAGGATAATATTTGCTTCGATATGATTCAACTCAAGATTTCTCTTCAAGAATTGACAGGCTTCCCGGTTATTGTCAAGCCCGGTGGTGTTGACGTTCCTTCTTTTCTTTATCGGGATGAGGAATGGCCCGACTCCTGCAAACAAAACAAGAACACCCTCGCTATCATTTACTTGTTGTGCTATCCTGTCCCGTTCACGATACATTTTTCCTGAAAAAAATGTTTTTGTTACATCAAGCTGGAAGATGCAGCCGTTCTCCCTGTGCAGCGTGGTTGTACGATCCCCGCGCAGGAGTTCAAAATCCGCTATGCGTGCAGCGCCTCCTATTTTACTGAGCTTTCGCAGGACGGTTCTTATATCTTTCCTGTGGATTGACAGCGCTTCTGCAATAAGATATTTTTCAGGGTCAAGAGAATTGGGGATGTTAATTATTGCGATATCCCCGATTACTTCAAAGCCTTTAGGGAGGAGTGCGAGTTTTTCGTGGGGAAGTTTATCCCGGAGGAGGGAATGGAGGGACATATTCAGGTAATTTGATCTTGAAGATATTGAAGCGCAAGTTTAAAGTATTATTGCCGCCAAATATATTTCTGGCGCAGGTGACTTTGCAGGAAATGGTAAGCCGTCCGGTTAAGGGCTTACAGCGCACCTTCCATAGTCGCACCGACTTAAAGCCCTGCGCTATATTTTCAAGTCTTGAGCGCGCTTGCAAGCATTATCGCCCTTTTATAATGTCCTCCGACGCGTGAAGTATCAACGAATACCTTATCCATCAAGACCGGCGCTCCGTGGCCGTATCCTCCCCCAAGGAACACAAGAGTCCTGAATATAAGGTTCCCTGAAATCCCATCCGGCGCCATGATGAAATTCGCCTCCTCTATCGCATCTTCTATCAGGATGGAATAGTTTTTCACTTCAATCCCTGATGCGCGTACTTTTTCAGTAACAAGTTCAGCTTCTTCAAGCGTCCTGTCCACGGTCTTATCCCGGCCTTTATCCTCAAAACGCCCTCCTGAGAGGATGCCTACTCTCATATTCACACCAAGGCGCCTGAAGTGCTCTGCTGCGAGCTTTATCAACTCCACCTTATCATCAACGGTGTTTCCTTCATCGATCCCGACCGGCGCAAGGAAAAACGGTCTTCCATCGGCTGTTTCCAATAATGCCACACGGTATAACTTTTTCAGATCCAGTGATCTTTTAAGCTGCGAAAGCGTCTTTGTCGCACTGAGCGTTCCCCTTACTGCGCCGTCTATTTTCCCTGTAAGCAGCAGCTCGATCAATTTCTCCGGGGGTTTGTTTGAATGAATTATCTCAAGATCAGTACCTATCGCTGATATCTCCTTTTCATCACCCACAAGCACAACATCCGCATATTCACATGCGGCTTCCGCGCTCCTTATCAGTTTCTCTGAGACTTTGCCTGTACCGAGACCTATCCGAGCATGGTTCTTTCTTGCCTTTGTCTCGATATCGGAAAGTAGTGACATCTTAAATTCTCATGCCTTCTTACCTAGCTCTTTAGAACGCTCGCATGCCGCGATCACGGCATTCATCATAGCGATCCTGATACCCTGTTCTTCCATGACCCTGAGTCCCCGGATAGTTGTACCCCCGGGTGATGTCACCATATCCTTTAATTCTCCTGTATGATTCGCACCTTCAAGTACCATTTTTGCGGCGCCAAGAACGGTCTGTGCAGCAAGTAATTTTGAGGTGTTCCTATCAAGCCCTTCATGCACACCGCCGTCTGAGAGGGCTTCAATTATCATGAAAATATATGCCGGGCCGCTGCCGGATAATCCCGTTACTGCATCCATAAGATTTTCCTGGAGAATCACTGTCCTGCCGATAGCATTGAAAATCGTGGATGCGATTGCAGTATCATCTTTTGATACCGCGCTCCCCGGACTTATTGCCGAAGCCGCTTCTTTCACTGTTGCAGCAATATTTGGCATGATCCTTATGACCTTTGTTCCGGCGGGCAGGTTTTTCTCATAAGTATCAATGGTAACTCCGGCGGCTATAGATATAATAAGCTGGTTCTTTATTGAACTTTTGATCTCATTTATGACCGCGGGGACAGTCTGCGGCTTCACTGCAATAATAAGTATATCCGAATTGATAACTGCATCACAATTTTCCTTGCAGGCGTTGATCTTCATTTCTTTTTCAAGGACCTGCAATTTTGTATAATCCATATCACTGGCATAGATGTTCCCGGAAGGAACGAGTCTTGCATGAAGCATGCCTTTAATGAGGGCTTCACCCATTTTTCCTGTCCCGATAAATCCGATTTTTTTATTTTCTATGCCTTTTGTTGTCATTTAAATCTAACACATTAAAGAGATGAAGCGATAAAAAGATTATCATGTCAATTTTTCCAGATACCTTCCCAGAGCCCTCTCTCCCCTGAACCCGTTTTTCCTGGCAAGCTTCTCCATTGCCGAATAAATGCCGCTGCTGTACTGCGCTGCTTTCTTCTCTTTCCATACAAGCTCATCGGGAAGGATTTTCTTTGCTGCCAACCGTAAGATATATTTTCGTATCCCGTTATGTATTTTGAGTCCGGGAGCGATCCGCAGGGCAAGTTCTACGACATTGCGGTCAAGGTAAGGCACCCTGAGTTCAACCGAATTTGCCATGGTTGCCGCATCATCACGCTCAAGATTATTCCGGGCGATATTGTCAAGGTCTTTTCTCAGTGCATATCCAAGCTCAAGAACGTTCATGATCTCATACCGCCTGTACCCTGCAAACAGCTCATCCGCCCCCTGGCCTGAGAGCATGACCCTGATTCCATCACAATGAGCATCCTTCGATACGAGAAATAAAGGTAAAGCAATGCTTACCTTCATCGGATCGGTAGATTCTATTGCTTTTATCACAGCAGGAATGGCAGCTTCCAGTTCATCCGTAGTAAGTTCATGCAGATGAAGCTTATCCGTAAGTCCGAGAAGCTGGGCCGCCCTGCGTGTCTGACCGATATCATGCGAGCCTTCCATGCCCGCTGAATATAACGCTGCATCCCTGCAAAGCGCAGCAAGGAGCGAGCTGTCAAGACCTCCGGAAAACGCAATCGTGCAGGGCTTATAATATCTTTTGTTTATAGATTTTCCTATCGCCTCGAAAAGCATTTCCCGTGCTGAATTTTCTTCTGCCAATATTTCCCCTGCGGAAAAAGCGGCCACTTCTTTTTCAATTATATTCCCGGCGCACAAAGTCAGCATGTGGCCGGGCTTAAGAGTTTTTATCTCACCCTCACCTGTTGCAGATAATGCTTTTTTCTCAGATGCAAATGCAAATCCGTTGTCTTTGGAATAATAAAGCGGTTTTACACCGGCAGGGTCGCGCACAAGTGATATTTTTCCTTCTTCGACATATGCAAATGCATAATCACCATCTGATTCGCCAACTGCAGCCTCAATTCCCGCGGATCTTATCAGTTCAAAAAGAGTTTCACTGTCGGATTCTGTTTTAATATCAAGCCTTCTGGCAATTTCCCTGAAATTATATATCTCGCCGTTATAGGTAAGCGTACTGCTGTTTGAAATCGGTTGGTTTTTTTCCCCGGTTATCTTAAGCAAAACATTACCAATGGCGATATCGCCCTGCGAAAATATCCCGCTCCCATCAGGTCCCCTGTGACTGATCACATCAAGCATTTTCCTGACCCGGTCTTTCGCATTTTTTCCTGCAGCGCCTGCTATTCCGCACATAAAGGCTTCATTGCTTCATTCACTGAAAGGTTAAAATACATTGGCCTACAACTTATTAATAGAGTGAGGAGTATGCAGGAATATAAACTATTCATTAATGGGGAATGGACAGGTTCAAGCAGCGGCGAGATGTTTGATGACCTCAACCCCGCAACCCTGGAATTGATCGGGAAGCTACATAAAGCAAATGGGGAGGACGTGAAAAATGCAGTTGATGCCGCAGAGGATGCATTTGATACCTGGAGCAGTACACCTGCCCCCCATCGTGCCAGGATATTATTCAGGGCGGCAAGGATACTTGAAGAACGAAAAGAAGAGCTTGCACGTCTTATGACTATGGAGATGGGAAAAATCCTGGTGGAATCCCGCGGGGATGTGCAGGAGGCCATTGATGTAGCATATTACGCGGCCGGAGAAGGTCGGCGCCTTTTCGGGGAGACTACGCCATCAGAACTTCCGAATAAATTCTGCATGACCGTACGGCGGCCCATAGGTGTTGTGGGACTCATAACACCCTGGAATTTCCCGATAGCGATCCCTGCATGGAAGGTAATGCCTGCCCTTGTAGCCGGAAACACGCTTATATTAAAACCGGCAAGCGATACGCCCGTCCTTTCCATTGAACTCGTAAAGATACTTCAAGAAGCAGGTCTTCCCAGAGGGGTTTTGAATATTTTGACCGGAGAAGGAAAGACGGTCGGCAGCGAGATAGTACATAACAGGAAAATCCGGGCTGTTTCATTCACAGGCTCTCTTGAGGTAGGAAAATGGATACTTGGCGAAGGTGCCAGGGATATGAAAAGAGTGTCGCTGGAAATGGGAGGAAAAAACCCCCTAATTGTTATGGATGATGCGGACCTTAATCTTGCCGTAGATGGTATAATATGGGGCGCCTTCGGAACAGCAGGACAGCGCTGTACTGCAGCAAGCCGGGTGATAGCTCATGAGAAAATCTTTCCCGACCTGCTAAACAGGCTTATTGAAAGAACAAAAAAGCTCAAACTGGGAAATGGTCTTCATGAAAATACCGATGTGGGGCCGATTATCAATAACTCACAGCTTAAGAAGATAGCAAAATATGTGGATATCGGAAAAAAAGAAGGTGCAAAACTTGTACTTGGCGGAAATATTATAAAACCGCTGCCTGGCTACTTCTTTGAACCCACAATATTCACCGAAGTTTCACCTGATATGAGGATAGCGCAGGAAGAGATATTCGGGCCTGTTGTTTCATTAATAAAGGTGCAGGATATTGATGAGGCCATCCGTATTGCCAATTCGGTGGAATATGGTCTTTCCTCTTCCATTTATAGTGGAAATATGAAAAATGCTTTCAAGGCCATTGAAAGAATTGAAGCGGGCATCACATATATTAATGCCTCTACAATCGGTGCAGAGATTCATTTGCCTTTTGGAGGTATCAAATCAACAGGCAACGGAACCCGCGAAGGAGGAACGACAGCTATAGAGGAGTTCACAGAGTTAAAGACGGTTTATTTTGATTACAGCGGAAAGCTGCAGAAAGCCCAGATAGATATTGAATAGGGAAAAGATATGATAAATAAAAATAAAAAATCGAGGGAAATAATAAGCCGTGACCACCAGGTGGCATCTCCGTCCCTTACGCGCTCCTTTGACCTTGTGGTTGACCGTGCCGAAGGTTCGACCATATTCGATGTCGAAGGAAACAGCTACATTGATTTTGCTGCAAGTGTAGCCGTAATGAATATAGGATATAACTGCACGAAAGTGAAAGAGGCTGTATGCGCCCAGATGGAAAAAATGGTACATTGCGGATATCCTGATTTTTATGCGGAGGAACCTGTAAAACTGGCTGAAAAACTTTGCAAAATGACCGGATATGAAAAAGTATTCCTCTCGAATTCAGGGACGGAAGCAGTTGAAGCGGCCATGAAGCTCGCCTTCTGGTTTACGAGAAGAACAGGCATGATAGCCTTTTATCGAGCATTCCACGGCAGGACATTAGGTTCCCTTTCTCTTACAAGTTCCAAAATAAAGCATAAAGAGCATTTTCCAAGTTTAAGGGTCGTACATTCGGATTATGCTTACTGTTATCGCTGTCCTCTTGAACTTGAATATCCGGGATGCGGCATATACTGTGCAAAGGAGATAGAACGGACTATTTTCAAACGGGAACTCTCTCCAAAGGATACGGCTGCCATTGCTGTTGAACCGATACAGGGAGAAGGGGGGTTCATAGTCCCGCCGCCTGAATTCCATAAAGAGATCCGAAGGATATGCGATGAAAACGATGTATTGATGATATCCGATGAGATCCAGAGCGGAGGTTTTCGAACCGGAAAATTCCTGGCACTTGAAAATTTCGATGTTAAAGCTGATATCGTCTGCATGTCCAAATCAATCGGCGGCGGAATACCCCTTGGAGCAACCTTATCAAGCAGCAGGATAATGAGCTGGCCACCGGGCACGCATGCGAACACATTTGGCGGGAATCTTCTTGCAGCCGCAGGAGGACTTGCAACACTTGATTTTATGGAGAGTGCACGACTTGGTGAAAAGGCGATTGAAAAAGGAAATTATCTCCTGAAGCGATTGAATGAACTGAAAGAAAAATACCCGCTTATTGGGGATGTGCGGGGCATCGGGCTTATGATAGGTGTTGAACTCGTGGAAGATAATAAGACCCCAGCTATTGATAAAAGAGATATGATTATTAGCAAGTCGTTTGCCGGAGGACTCGTATTACTGCCCGCAGGTGATTCTGTAATCCGGTTCGTGCCCCCGCTGATAATAAAAAGGAGTGAGCTTGATAAGGGTATTGAAATATTTGAGAATGCAATTAAATCGATTTAAGGATGCGCCGAGAGATTTATCATATCCTCTCTAAAAAAGATTAATATGGATATTGTAATATGGGCGCCAGTATTGTATCCTTGGATGATTGAACTGGGCAAGGCATTAGATGAAAAAGGTCATACTGCTGTTGTTTTTTCAAACGGTATTTTTGGAAATCATCCGGACTGGAAAAAATTTGAAAAAGATGTTGTTTTAATCCCTAAAATTCAATTATTTGATGAAGCGTTCCCGCATCCTGCTCTATTTTCGGCTATTCTAAGATTAAAGCCCAATCTGTTGATTGTACTTGCAACTGAAAGTTTTGCATCAATGGCTCTTATACTATTCACCAGGATTCTTGGCATCCGAACAATACCAATCGTGGAAAATAACATTGAAATAAAATACGATCGACCTATTGAAAAAGTAGCAAGAACGTTAGAACGACTGCTGGTAAGATATGTTCACAAAAATGCAAATATATTAGTTGCCGAATCCGATGCTTCATATGAATATCTTGTGAGGATGGGCTGCTCTGAAGAGAGAATATTTACTATCTTGCATGGAGCGAACATAGAACTATTCCAATCAAAAGAGGTTGATCAAGATTTTTTAATCAGATATAATATACCAGATATTTCTTTAAAAAAGATCAAAGTTCTTTACCTGGGCGGTTTTAATGATTATAAGGGTATTGAATATCTCGTTAATGCCATACAGAGCAATGCTCTAGATGATGTTGTTTTTTTAATACCAGTATTTGGGTCATTAGTATCAAAGTATATGCCAGCATTGAATCGCAAAAAGAATGTTTTTTTGCTCCCACATATGGAATATGATGATATGATACAGCTTTATACTCTTTCTGATATAGTCATAGTGCCTTCACTATCCAATGATAAAGAGGGCAACGAGAGATCGCCTAATGCTGTGATTGAGGCTTTAGCATGTGGAAAAGTAGTTATAGGGACTGATGTTGGTGGCATACCTGCGCATATTGGAGAGGTGGGTCTATTAATACCAGAGAAGGATTCCAGGGCTATTATCAAGGTGATAATTAGACTGGCATCAGACAAAGAATTAATGAGGGATTTGAAAACTAAAGCTCGGAAAAGAGCAGAGGATATATTTGATATAAGAAAATATGCTGACGACTTGCTTAAACTTTCCAACTTTAGATAAATCAACTTATCTATTTCAGTAGCGAGATAAGAAAACTTCCAATGCTTCTTGAAGAACATCTTTTATCTCGCCAATAAATGCTTGCTCTATGCTTTTTCCCGTTTTCAGATTATTTTCTCTTAACCAGGCCCTCGCCTGCTCTCTTATAAACAATTTCACCAACTTGATATATAACCATTTTTAAATCACAGCGATTGCCATCTATATCAAATACAGAACCTCCTAGTCCCCCAATAGATTCATCTGTATATCCCTCCACTAAATATTTTATCCAATCTTTATCTTCAAAACTTGACTGGTCTCATCCGTTGAAGGCCCATTTACTATAATTATCTCAAAATTTGGATAGGTCTGTTTTTTCAGAGATTGGATACATTTTTCTAAGTATTTAGCCCTGTTATAAGTACAGACTACAACAGAGACAAAAGTAGATTTTTTAAAATTTTTATTCAAAATGTCTATAATTATAAAAAAATTTTTCCAGAATCACACATTTTTTTAACTTTCACCAAAAAATTTATATATAATGTATGCTCATATAAATTTAATCATAACAATAATTGGGGTAGGTGAATATTGAATTGATAAATCGCACCTTCTATTAATTGAAAATGTTGTTTAAAATGGTAGTTATCAGTGGATAATGGAGGTTATTAAAAACAACTATAGATCGTTTACTTTTATCATCCTATAAATCATAATTTAGAGATTCGAGACGCATGGGGGATTTGCCTGAAGAAATAGTGTGATAAATGCATCACTTGGGCACAGAAGAGCGCATAAACCAAGGTGTGCTTTGCTAAAAAATATAGAAGGATCTAATGGAGAAAAATGGAGAAAACTAAAGTTAATAAACATTCTCTACCGGAGCAGTGGAATACTCAATACAGAAGTGCAAAAGAAACGTTAGAGATGATCATAAATGAATGAGCCTTTAGTCTCTGTAATAATTCCCACTTATAATTCTGCTTCAACTTTAGATGCATGTCTCCATTCTATCAAAAACCAGACCTATGGAAATATTGAGGTAATCGTTGTGGATAAATTTAGCTCAGATGCGACTGTAAATATAGCTAAAAATTATAATGCTAAAATTATTGATTCTAACGTTTCTAGGTCTGAGGCGAGAAATATTGCTGCAAAAAATTCAAAAGGAAAATTTATTTTATCTATAGATTCTGATATGGAACTTACAGAAGATGTTATTGAAGAATGCATCACAAAGTCAAATTATTTTGATTCACTAATAATTCCAGAAATCTCTTTTGGAAAAGGGTTCTGGGCAAAATGCAAAAGTTTAGAAAAACAATGCTATATAGGCGATGAAACGATAGAGTCTGCAAGATTATTCAAAAAAGATATATTTGATTATATAGGTGGCTATGATAAAAATCTTATCCTCGGAGAGGATAAAGACTTGGAACTCAGAATAAGAGAAAACGGATTTAAAATAGGGAGAATTAAATCAATGATTAGGCATAATGAACAGAATATAAATCTATGGAAAACCATTGAAAAGAATTATCAATATGGTAAAACTCTCGAAAAGTATATGGTAAAGCATCCAAAATATCTTTCAAAATATCCAAAACATCTTTCAGCAGAGTCAAAACTGATATCTGCATATATAAGAAACTGGACATTATTAATTGAAAATCCTACTATTGGCGCTGGAATGTTATTTATGAAATTTTGTGAATTTTTTGCAGGAAGAATTGGATATTTATTATATAAGTGAACTTTATTATGAAAATTCATATAGGTTTTTAATGAGAAATAACACTAATTATATCCTTTTTATATCTATATCATGAGCAAATTCGCGAATCGGATATGCTTAATACTAATAAATTTTTCTGCAAAGTCAGTACTTCCAATATCCTTACTTCCGAGTACGCTAAAATTAACATATGGCATTCCCCTTCAAAAATTGTTGACTGCATAGATTAAAAAATTTGGATAAAGACTATATCAATATGATCCTTATAGGTGCTATCATGAAGTCAATTGTTTATTATAATTTAGCTAAGTCAGATAAGCGCATGTACCAGCAAACGTCCTGAAGCATTTGAGAGAGAAGCATAACCTGAATAGCATCGGAAGTGAATTCATCTATGATGAACTTGGCTATATTGCAGATTGTTCAAGGGTTGTGCATAAGTCCCTACCAATATTGGATCATTTTGCTAAATTTCTTTAGAAAAACAATCTATCCCAGGAAAATTTTCCTATAAAGTTTTATTAATCTCCTCGGGTGTCTCCCCTCGTGATATGCTCCTTAAACGCTTCTTAAATGCAGATTTAAACATGGTAGTTTTAATTACCCGTCTTCTATTGAGATAGCTCAGAGAACTTTTAAAATCATTTAGAACCCTCACATTTTCAATGGTGTTCCTTAAAACAGAATATGGAAATTGGACTGTGCTTCTTAAACCACCTGCAGTGGAATAGGTCCTCATATCCCTTCTTACTTCAGAAATAAGTTCATTTACTACGATCTTTTCCTCAACTTCACCGACTTCTTTTACCAGTGCCAGTCTGTGTATGGAATAAAAACCGATCAGGAATGCAAAAAGAAAAAAGAAATCCAAGGATTGAAAATTCAGGGCATTAAAAGTGCCGTGACCTATGGGACTTTGCCAATCAATGAACGCCCTGACTCTACTGACTTCGAAAAAGTCCGCAAATAAACCACCAAGTACCGGTGCGATACCTGCTGCTAACGAATTAACAAAACTGCTTGCTGCTAAATATGATGTGGCCCGTCCTTTTGGTGCTAACTTGAGCCCTATATTTCCGGATGAAAGAGTTATACCTGCTGTGGAAATACCCATCAGCGCATGTATGATTACTAATAATGGCATGGTCAATATGTACTTCTCAGGTCTTGCCGTCAAAGTCCATGCAAAAATGCATCCTATGAATAAAGGACCGTTTATGCTTAATATCGATTTATTGCTGAATCTATCAGCATACTTTCCCCACAAACGTAAGAATGCAATACTAACAACCTGATTCAATACCATGAGAATTATAATAGTTGACATGTCAAGATTTAATCTTTTAAGCATATAAACAGTGAAAAAAGGAGCTGCCAGGTTTACGGCAAAATTCCATGATCCAAGGAAAACTATCAGGTTTTTAAAATTGGAATCCTTGAAAGGCTGCAAAAGCAGCCTGTAGAAATTGACCTTTTCTTTCATGACCATCATTCGAGGCTCAGGTATCTTTGAAAGAAAATACAGTCCAAGCATACCTGTCAGGAATCCGGCGAAAAAAATATATGAATATGCATATAACTCATTGTCAGGATATAATTGTTTCCAGTAATCTATAAAAATCCCGGCAGCAAGGCTAAACAAAATTCCCACTATACTTGCATAGATCATTCGTTTACCGAAAAAAGATCCCATTTGATTCACTGGAATAAGATCTCGCATCCATGAGTTCCAGCTGCAACCTCCGATGGCTGAGAAGGCCGCGTTTAATATTAAAGCGATGATAAGAAGGATCAGAGGAATTTTAATAAAAACCAGGAAAGGAATCAGAGCTATCAGCAGCCAGAATGACCTGCTCGCTGCCGTACTTACGATACAAATGTCCCTTCTGTTCCTGTATTTCTCCACAATATATATCCCAGGTATCTGGATTAGCTGGGCAAGAGGCGGGATGGCTGCAAGAATACCGATAGTCAGGTTTGAAGCTCCGAGTTTTAGCGCAAAAGCCACAAGGAATACCCCGCCTGTCAATGTTGCGATTGCCTGTGTTGTGAGACCGTCCATTATAACATTCTTGAGACCGGATTTCAATTCCTCTTCTGTTAATGAATCCTTAACCGGGAATTTCATTATGAATTCCTTTATTAATACTATCCGATATCATGTTAACTTCAACCATTTGCTTAAGAAGTTCTATGACTTCTATATAATTATGAAGATTAAATCGTGCATATGATTGAGTAATTCCAACCCTGATTGAATAAGCAGTGTCAGGAAGGATTTTGAATAGGTCCTCATCTGTGAAATCATCGCCAATTGCAAGTATGAAATCATATTCGTTTTTTGAGATCCAGTACATTCCAGCTGTGCCTTTGTTAAAACCTGCATTCCGGATTTCCACGACTTTATTTCCCTGCATTATCTGGACATCAATGTTTGCAGTAAGGTTTACTAGAGTATCCATCAGTTCTTTTGCTTGCTGAGAACTCTGTTCAGGGTCAGCTTTGCGATAATGCCATGCAATGGAGAAATTTTTCTCTTCTATGAAAGATCCGGGGACCCTGTCCACATATAACCTGAGTAAAGGAATTATACTTGTTTTCCATTGATCATTCAATTGTTTGACTATGCTCCAGTCACAATTTTTTTCCTTGATCAATATCCCATGTTCAGCCACAATATTTATATTTAATAATCCGAACCATCTCTCCAGTGTGTCTTTATCCCGGCCGCTTAACAGAACGATTTCATTCCGCAGATCCTTTAAAAAACTCATAAGGATATTCAGGGTATCCAGATTCGGTACGGCCATCTGAGGATTTGGAGCAAAGGGGACAAGTGTTCCATCATAATCTAACAGGATAAGCCTCCTTCTGGCCTTATTAAAATCTGCTATCATCTCTTCCTTGACTTTACGATTCAACAATCTCGCTTCGAATCTTTTTTGTTCCTCACCTATGGAAAGCAGATCATCAACGAAATCATGCGCCCATTTCACAACATCATAACATTTAAGCCTTTCCTGCATGATATTGTTCCTTCTGATCTGATCTTCCTCTGGCATTTCCAGTGCTTCTCTTAATGCTTCAGTTATCTCTTCCGTATTATTGGGATTTATGATGATGGCTTCTCCGAGTTCTTTTGAGGCCCCCGCCATTTCGCTCAATATGAGAACGCCTGTTTTATCGGTTCTTGATGCAATATATTCTTTTGATATAAGATTCATGCCATCTCTCAAAGGCGTGATCAATGCAATGTCGCTTCTTTTATAAAGGGCTAAAAGAGAACTGAATGGCAGGAATTTGTACTGATAGGATATTGGCGTCCAGTCGATGCTGCCAAACCTTCCATTGATTCTGCCAACAAGTTCATCTATTTCTTTTTTATTCTGCTGATAGTATTCTACTCCTATACGGGAAGGAACAACTATTAATAAAAGCATTAATTTTTTATGCCATTGTTTATATCTTTCAAGGAAGATCTCGTAGCTGAGAAGACGGTTGATAAGACCTTTAGTATAATCCAACCTGTCGATAGAAAGAATTATTCTGTAATTTGCAAGCGTCTTATCAAATTTATCTTCTTCTTTCTTAACTTGATCACTATTTATATTATTATGGAATTTCTGGAAATCAATACCCATTGGAAATGTTTCAGCTTTTATGATTTTATCCTGCGATATGATCTTGCCCATATTGTGCTCGTAACCCATGATGCGCAGAACGCATCTCAGGAAATATTGGGTATATTCATGTGTATGGAATCCGGCCAGATCGGCTCCCAGTATCCCTTCCAGCAAATCCTTCTGCCATTTTTTGGGCAGCAACCTGAATATTTCAAATGAAGGAAAAGGAATATGGAGAAAAAATCCGACAGGATTATCAGGTGCCCTTTTTTTCAGGAGCCCGGGAAGAAGCATGAGATGATAGTCATGGATCCAGACGATATCACCCGGTTTTATAATTTCCATAATAGCTTCACAGAATTTTTCATTTACATACTTATAAGATCTCCATGAGTCCTCATCATATACAGTATAGGACGGAAAATAATGAAATAGCGGCCAGATGGTTTTATTGCAAAATCCGTAATAGAATTTATCCATGGTTTTTTTGGAAAGAAAAATAGGATATGCATGAAAATTGGAAAGCGCTTTTGATTTCAATTCTTCTTTCCGTTTATTATCTTCAACTGTTATCCCCGGCCATCCAATCCAGATATATTTCGATTCTACCAGTGAAGAGGTTTTCATTGAATCAATATATGCTGAAAGACCTGACACCATCCCACCTACGCTTTCCTGGAACCTGAACGTACCTTCTTTTTCAACAACAGTGAACGGCAGCCTATTTGAAACTATGAGCATTCTCATAAATTGTCTCCTATATAAAGATCAATGAGTCTGACCCATAATACAAATATATTCATAAATAAATATATATTTGATTATCATATTCCACCTATATAATATAATTTCCGATGTTAATATACCTATCTGGTTTTCCACTATAATATTGAATCTGTATATAAAATCATCAGGTATGTCAGGCAGAACCGTAGTTTCAAAGGGGCAAGCAAGCTTCAGGCTTCAGCCATGGGAGGTTCAAACACCAATCGTAAACTATATATACCAATGTTCGCATATATACGAACTGCAGTGAGCAGAATTTTTTTAATATACCACCATAACCACTTCTGCTCACTAACCTCCTTATATTTTTGTAGTACAAATCAACGATTGGGAATTTTTCGATTTGAATTACACCCATCGTAAACTATAAATAGTTATGTTCGTATATACACGAACTATAGTGGGCAGAAAATAACTTTTTTATACCACCATAATCCCCCTCCTGCCCACTATACTCCTATATCAGGCATCAAACTGATTTTTCAAGAACTAAAATCCGTCTTGTCAAACTCTTATGCACTCTTTGCAGATGCATCTCAACGATCTTGAAACCTGCACCCTTTGCCAGCTCTTCGATCGGACGCTCGGAAACAAAGACAGCACGTTTCCCGTTTTTCAAAACGCGATATATCTCTTTTACGGATATGGCAAGCATATGTTCAAGGGATTCGGCTTTCACCGCCGCTGATCTTCCGTATGGCGGGTCTGTGACCACTGCATCCACACTGTTATTCCGAAGCGCAAGTCGGCACGCATCTTCATACATAAGCGAATAGTTAACATTATAATGTTCAAGGTTCATTTTAGCGCCAAGCAGTATCTTTCTTTGCATATCCCCGCCTATCACTTTTATACCCATAAGTCCGGCTTCGATAAGTATTCCTCCTGTTCCGCAGAAAGGATCGAAGAGATATTCTCCTGGCATTGAGATATTCACAAGCGCCCTGGCTACCCTGGGCATCAGTACACCGGGGTAGAAAAAAGGCTTATGATGAGGTTTTCGCGTTTCGAATATACTCCTGTCGATTGAACATATATGTAATCCGAAAATGCTTTTACCTTCCGTAAGGATCAATCTGAACCGAACATGCGGATTTTTCAGGTTTGCATGTTTTTCTTTTTTTAAAAGAATACTTCCGATCTGCCTCTCCATAAATTCGGTATTAATTGTAGAATCATCTCTCATTCGTTTGACGCGGATGCTGTATGTTCCATCAAAATCCGGAATATTTTTTTCAACCATTTCCAGTATTTCCCGTTCACCTGAGCCGCCGATGCCCAGCACGTTGATGATGTTGTGGGTCATTGCAAGCCTCTTTGAAATAGATTCAATTATTTCTCGTGTTCTGGTTTTCAGGTCAATAACCAGATATCTGTCAAGTAAATAATAATCCTGAAAGTCAGCATTTAGCGAGATAAGGCACGAAAATACTTCTGATACAGGAATAGTGTTATGTTCCCCTGAAAGTTCAAATGCGATCAACATATCAATATTCAGGCCATGTTTTTACCGAGTTCTTCCAGAATTTGCGCCATTACACTATGCCATAAGAATTCATCACCGAAATTTTTCGATACTGTGTTTTTCACATAAGCATCCTCTTTCCAATCAATATCCGTATATCCCACGTTCTTAAGGATTAAACCATAAGCCGGAGCCGGCTCCAGCGCTTCATGGAATTCTGAAGGCAAAAGCATTTTTTCAAGCCAGGATATATCCCTTTTCCCGCGCCCTATCAGTTCCAGCGCCGTTGCTATCTTCCTGACCATGTGCCATAGGAAATGATCTGCTCTGATATCAATGATCGTAAACTCCCCAGCCGTGCGTATATTCAGGTTATATACGTTCGTGGAACTGCTTCGTTCTTTCTCAGGAGTTATAAAATTTGAAAAGTCATGCTTTCCTTCAATCAATCCTGATGCGGCATTGAGAAGAGAAATATCCATTTTTCCAGGAAGGATGTACATATATTCCCTGTATCTGGCATCCCGGCGCGGGTCAAAGTAATCCGGCACTTGTGCTCTTGACCATGCCCATATTGCCGGATGGAGACTGCTATTGATTGCCCTGGGTATTGCCAGCTCGGGCCTATTAGTATTAAACGCTATCACCTGACCGAGCGCATGAACTCCTTTATCAGTCCTGCCTGATGCGATGTAGTATGCATCATGGGGACTTTTGATGAGGTTAAATTTCTGTAAGGATGCAAAGAGCTCACCTTCAATTGTCCTGACATCAGGCTGTATCTGGAATCCGTGATAATTTGTGCCGATGTATCCGATTTTCAGGGCTATTCGCATGATGGTTTAGATTGGCACGTTGATATATGTATATACTGGCTAAGAAAAATAGATTAATTTATATTTTTGAGCTGAAATCCAGGATTTCTGGCAGTCATGATGGCGCATGCTCATGAAAAAGGAACCGGACTATATAGTCGGATATCTTCTCATTTTATATTGAAATATATCATTTAAAAAATTTGTTGTGAATATGTGTTAATTTTCAAACTTTGACACAAATTCCATTAAATGTATTTGGAGGTGAAAAATATGATAAGATATATAATACTTATGTTAAAGGCCACAGGATTAGTACCAAAATCGCTGATTGTTTATCTCGGATCAATAGTAAAATTCTATATAGCGATCGGTTTGAATATCCTTGCAAAATGACCGGCAGATGCTCTGTTGATATGTTCTCTATTTAAGCTATAGATTACATTAATTTTTTGGTCCGGATTATCTTTTATATAATACATTGTTCTTTCATCAAGAAACTATTTTGCCGTCTACTATTCTGATGATCCGGTCTGCGAACGCGCCTACCTGCGGATCATGCGTAACTATTATCAGGGTTCTTCCCTGATCGTGCAATTTCTTGAAAATATCCATGATTTGCTGGCTTGTTTTTGTATCAAGGTTGCCCGTCGGTTCATCGGCCAGGATAATGGCAGGATCGTTGGCAAGAGCCCGGGCAATAGCTATTCTCTGCCTCTCTCCTCCCGATAGCTCTGTGGGCCGGTGCGTAAGCCTGTCATCCAGTCCTACCTGAGTAAGAAGGTCTTTTGCACGCCTGTTCCTCTCAGTTTTCGGGATCTCCTGGTATATCATGGGAAGTTCTACGTTCCTCAGGGCGTTTAATCTGGAGACAAGGTTAAAATTCTGGAAGATAAAACCGATTTTTTTCCCTCTTATTTTCGCCAGGTCATTATCTGACAATCCTGAGGTTTCGATGCCATCGATAAATATCTTTCCGGATGTAGGCCTATCAAGACAGCCAATAAGGTTCAGGAGCGTGCTTTTGCCGCTTCCTGAAGAACCCATTAATGCCACAAAATCTTTTTTTTTAATAGAAATGTTAACATCAAACAGGACAGGTATATCAATACCACCGAGCTGGTAGGTTTTCTCTAGCCTTTCAGCTTGAACTACCGTATCTGACATAGTAATCGTATTATAGATTATTGCTTAAATCTTTTCCGATAGGATGTGTTATCAAGAGTAATAGTCCGCAGATATCACCCAAAAAAGTAATATTTAAATAGTTTTATTCATTAAAGAATGCATAGGTATAAAAATGTTGTATAGAATACATGGTTGATGGCTGCGGTGCAGGAGAATAAAAGGTGGGATTGTTGTTGAAAAAAGATAGAAGCAGGTGGGAAATAATCATGGATTTACTTAAGGTGATCAATGATGAAAAAAAAGCGAAAAAAACCAGAATAATGCATAGAGCATATCTTGATTGGAACAATTTTAAGCGGTATATGGATTTCTTAAGGGAAGAAGGTTTTATAATAAACAGTAGTCAGGAATTGAATACTTATGAAATTACGGAAAAAGGTAAAGACCTGCTCAATAGACTGAAAGCTGTTAATGAGATCCTTGGAGATTAATAAACTGAATCTGATTCTGACGGGAGCTCCAACAATTTTAACCCTCTGGAGGATATTGTCACGACCCCATTTGAATTTTTGATAAAATCATGTTCTTGCAGTAACTTGAGCATTGCATCCACTACTTCATCGGGGAGAGACATGCTTTTCTTTATTTCTGAAATACTGTGCTCTTTTGAATCTTTAAGTATTTCAAGTAGTTTTGTGAGGTTTTCAGTACCCATAATAATGATTATAACCAATTTTCATTGATTGTATTTATAATTTTGTGAGTCAAGCTATCAATCTTAACAATATATTGAGACTATATATTTGAACTATGTCATTCTAATATGTAATATTGCTCCTTTTAACTATTTAAAGCATTAAACCAAATATAAATCGTTTAACAATAAGATAAGGCGTGGTAAATATATCCTTCGTTAAAAATGGGGGTATATCGTCGATATAGTGGTAAAGATCGGATAATATATTAGAATAATTTAGTTAAAAATTAAATAAATTAGGAGAGAAATATGAACAAAATATTAACTATATGTCTGGCGTTTCTGGCACTTGCAATTCCGGTAAGTGCAGCCAACACGGTATCAATAGGAGATCATACATTAACAATAGGAAATAACACAACGGTGCCTATTTTGCTGGATGATGCAACGAACATCTATGGGGTAAATATTACGCTTTCTTTCAACTCAAGCGTTGTAAATGTGACGCCCGCGGCTGGTGTAACAAACTTCATTAATTCCATAGGGAACAAAACTAGTAATAATAATGTTGAAGTTCTTGCAGTGAGTAGTTATAGTATTCCCCCGTCCGGTCTCAATGGAACTCAAACAATAGGCTACGTTAATTTGAAGGCCGAAGACTGTGGTGCCAGCACTCTTGATATTGAACTTAATGAGCTGCTCACACCATCAGGTATTAATATAGCTGACAACGCAACTGTCAACAATGGCTCCGTTACTGTCAATGGCTGTATCATATCAACACCAACGGTAACAGAGACACCAGTGGCTAATGAAACAGTAACATCAACAGCAACTGTAACAATAACAGCAACACCGACATCAACAGTAACAGTAACACCGGAAACCAGAAGAGTAATTGAAATAGTCGATAACATGAGTGGAGTCCCACTAATCAATCAGTCAACAATGGATATCCTGGCAGAGGATTTCATTAATTTCAACTCTGGTGACCCATATAATATAACAATAACAAGGGTAACTGGCGGTGTAGTGGAATACAATGCAACAGGAACATTGACAGGAGGCCCCAAACAGACCATAAAGGTCAATTGGACTCCTCAGACTATAGGTGCTTATATCTTGCGCTCGGATGCAGCCACGGTAACAGAGACCAAGGTAGTGCAGGTAATAAACCAGAAAGTCATAAGCCCCATACCTGAACTTTCAACAATAGCTCTTGTCTCGGCAGGATTGTTAGGTTTGATAGGAATAAGCAGAATAAGAAAAAAATAGTCAGATTTAATTAAAGGAAAAATAATACTATAATTTCTATAAGGTATTTGTTATGAATATCTTATAGATAATATTATTCTATTATTTTCTTAAATTTTATGTGGGGAAAAATTATATTAACAATTGGATTTACTGAAGGACCGAATCGATGTTTTTGTTAATGACGGCCAGGGATACCATTTATAATATATTATTTAATATCAATATATGGAAGTTATCTTATGAAAAGAACAAGAAGAACATCCATGGAATTAGTGATTGAGATTTTGATAGTGTGCAATAATTGCCCTATTAATAAAACGAGGATCATTAATAAAACGAATTTAAATTCCAAGATCGGTAATGATTATATCAACTTTCTTATTAATAAAAAATATCTGGTTCGGAAGGGAAATAAATACCAAACTACTGAAGATGGTAAAAACATATTAAATGAAATAAATAAAAAAGATATATTAGCATTCAATTCACCAAGGAATATTAACACTCCATTCACCCAAGTATAATTTATGAAACTGTTTATTTATATTTTGTTAATGGCCGGATTACTTTTTTCTCAACCTATTTCTGCCCTTGAAGAGAATCTCATGGATGTTAATGTAGTAAGATATTCTCCTCAACATGTTGAACCGGGTCAGAATTTTGATATATGGATTCTCAAAATAGTTTCTCCGGAAAAAATAAACCAATCGTCTCAGGCAAAATCAGAAGAGTATGATTTTTCCTCCGGCAGATATAAGTTATCCCTGGGTATGATCACTACAACCATGCTTCTTGGTTTCTATATATATGAACAAGGGGACATTGAAAAAACCTTGAAAATACTTGGCGATAAAGATGTAAAAACTATAGAAAACATTGCCGGAGTTAAACTTGTCTCTCCGAAAAATACAATAGGTGCCACCATTATCGCAGGAATATATCCTGCCAGCAGAGCGGCAAAGCTTGACCCGATCGAAGCGCTCAGGGCAGAATAATATTATTTGTATGGAGATGAAATAATGGATAATAAATTAATTAAAAATTTTTTACAGGACATCAAAAATGTTTTTACCATGGTGAGATTAAAGGAATATCTTAAACTTCCCGTATATGCATATGTAATATGCTTTGTTATAGGTTTTATCATACCGGTATTTTCTGGAATGTTATATCCCGGGGCAGATAAAGTAGAAGTCCCTCCTGAAATAGCTGGATATAGCACGGATATTGGATGGTCTGAAATAATCACAAATAATATCACAGTGCTTTTTACGCTTTTTATCACTGGCATAGTCCTGTATATCGGACCTTTATTTGGGATAGGTTTCAATGGTCTGGTCCATGGACTTTTGCTTGGGGTATTTGTCCAGGATAGTGGAATAACGGGTCTGGTTAAATACCTACTCTTGATGGTCCCTCATGGCATAATTGAAGTGCCAGCCTTACTGTTCAGCGCAGGTGCCGGTATTATCCTGTCCCGGACTCTTCTGAGTTTCATTATGTTCAAGTCATTCAATGCAAGCAAACTTTATGAAGCATTTCTTCTTATGTTCATAGGTTTTTGGTTATTCCTAATTGCATCCGTAATTGAAACCCAGATTACTTTCAGGATTATGGATATGTTTATTCCTCCGGTTGGCGGATAATATCTTATTGTCCGATATATAACTTAGTTATGTAATTATGTTTCATTTGTTTTTATATTGCATTAGGTACTTGAATGTTATGAAAGTTAGTAATATCAATAATAAGGAGGTGACGAATTGATAGAATCTTTAACGCGTTTTGCGGCAGAACATTCAATTAGTGTGAAAGAAGCCATTCAAACAGTTGCTTTTAATTTAGGCCCTGAAGTTAATAATGCAATCAAGGACGTGGCGGTAGCTGCCGAACAAAATGGTATTAATGATGTGCTTAGACATATTTTAGCGTTATGATTTATACCATTTTTCCTTTTTGAATTATCTTTAAGGCAAAAATTTCTATTTTAAGTATTTTAATAGGAATATATTGTGGGTTTTACTGCAGGAATTGAAGAAAATCAACTCATTGATAATTGAGAAACTAAACTATGTAGCATTACTTCATCCTAATATATATGCAATTATGTAATAGTAGTATTTGGATAATTGGAGTGACTGGTTTTCACATTGGTGGCAACTAATTCCATGAAATCCGCAATGTTATAATGGAATTAATAAAAAAGGAGGTGAAAGAAAATGATTCAAGCAGTAGTAGCAGCACTTAATGCGTCTGGTTTGTTACCCTTAGCTATCAAAAATTTCTTACTCGGAATAGCAAAATTGTATTTTTCCTTGGGATTGATTGCATTGGGTAAATAAATAATATATAAGAAGAGTTGTTCAGAAGGAGATGTAATATGTTTTCTTCTGCAGCAGCTTTTTCTGAACATGGTTCATCCACATGAACCTGAAAATATAATTTTTTTTTATTTTATAGCTGTAAATATCCTATTACTCTGAAAGCTATTCCGCCGATAAGTATTGCAAGTGTTATTGTGAATGCCATGATGCCAAACGCCCTCTTCCAGCCAAGCTCCCGCCCGAGTACTGCGATAGTGGCAACGCATGGGATATAGATCGCATTCACAAGGGCATAAACGAATAATTGTGCAGGCGTCATAAATAACAGTAGATTTTTTGCCTCTCCCCCGTACATGACCATTGCGAGGGTAACAAGCAATTGGAGCGCAAGTTCCTTTCTAAGCACTGCAAATATCAACGTAAGACCTGCAACTGCAGGAAGACCCAGCCATCCTTCGACTATAGGCGATAGCGGCGAGGCCAGTTTCCACAGATATCCTGTTTCATAAAGCCCGCCAAGTACCAGAGATCCGAAAAGCACTATCGGAAATGCCACAAAAACGAAATCCTTGAACCTGTACCATGTCTTTTTTAATATGTTCGATATTATGGGCGCCCTGAACGGGAACATTTCCATGACAAGCCCGGCGGATTTTCCGGGCATGACCTTGTTGAGTCCTATCCCTACTATAAACACAAGAGCAAGAATGATAAGATAAATTGCAACAGCAGGCTTCCATCCCACGAAAAGGGATACGGCGCCAAGGATTACCGCAGTTCGCGCGCTGCATGGGATAAGAGTGATAAGGGTACTTGCTATCGTTCGCTCCCGCATCGTGGCAAGAACTCGCGTACCGATTATTGCCGGCACATTGCAGCCCGCGCCTGCTACCAGCGGTATGATCGCGCGGCCGTGAAGCCCGAATTTATGCATCAGCCTGTCTGTCAGGAACGCAACAGAATTGAGATATCCTGAATCTTCAAGGAAAGCGAGCATGAAATAGAACGTAAGAACATACGGTATTCCAACAGCAAGCGCAGCAAGGATACCTGCATCAAAACCCCACACAAGGATTTTGCCGATAATTCCGTCCCCAAAAACATAATATATAGCGCCATCGATGACAGGCGACACATAAGCTGCCCATTGATTACTGAAAAATGTTGAGAGCAGGTTACCGCCATAAAAAAGGAAAGAAAAAATTATTGCAAGAATAACGATTAGAATCGGTATGCCTGTAAGCGGTGATGTTGTGTAAGCCCATATTTTATCCGAGGTTATGGGTTGTACATCGCCCTGAACCTGCGAAGCTATCGAACCTGCAAGCCCATGTCTTTCCCGCGCGATCCTTAAAGGGGTTTTCTCACCATGTAATTCTTCTATCTCCCTGCTGATTTTATTTGCTTCTTCAAGTATAAACTTGCCGTTTTCATGCTTCCCGACAAGTTCAATAAATTCGGAATCATCTTCAAGAAGCATGATCGAAAGAGCCCTTGGATTTATTCCGAAGTTGTAAGCTAAAAGTTTACCTTCAAGTCTTTTGATATTGGTTTCAATATCCTCGCCATAACGTAATGAATACTTGATATCCTTCTTGATCCTTGCAGTATCGACTGCCTTTTGTATCAGGTCGTCAAGACCGCTCCCTGTCGTGGCTATTGTCTGCACGACAGGGATGCCAAGGAGCCTGGATAGTTCCCCGGAATTGATAATGATATTTCTTTTTTCGGCTTCATCGGTCAGGTTCAAAGCAGCCACTATTGGTATGCCAAGATCGATGAACTGTATCAACATGTATAGATTCCGTGCAAGGTTTGTTGCATCAAGTATCATAATGGCCACATCAGGTTTGCAGTCAAGAACTGCCCTTCGTGCCACCCACTGGTCTTCCGAGACCGCACCAAGAGCATAGCTGCCTGGAAGGTCGATTATTCCTATCCTGAGGTCCTTAAAATCCGTTGTGGCAAGATTCAACTCCACAGTTTTTCCAGGATAGTTGGCAGTGACTACACCCATCCCGGTCAGGCGGTTAAAAATACTTGATTTTCCTACATTCGGGTTTCCTGCAAGCGCAAATGTGAAATCTGTGCTGCCTTTTATTTCTTTGAGAGCGCCATGGCATGAAAGAGCCATTATTATACCTTCTTTACCTTTATTTTACCTTTATTTTTGACGCGACTTCTCTTCCAAGAGCGTACCGTGAGCCTGAAACGCACACTATCAACGGTCCCCCGAACGGTGCCACTTCCTCTACAAGGATAGATACATCCGGGATCAATCCCAATGAAGCAAGATACTGCAGCATTTTGGGGTCTTCTTCGAAAACATTGACAATAATTGCCTTTTCTTTTGCTTTTAATTCTGAAAGCTGCCTTACCTTCTCCTTTAACAGAAGCCCGTCCTTATCCGGGATCGGATGGCCGTGAGGACAGGTTTTCGGATTTCCCAGGCTCTGTTCGATCCTCTCTTCCATCTCAGGGCTTATTGCATGTTCAAGCCTGCATGCTTCTTCGTGTACCTCATCCCATTTGAAACCCAGGATATCGGTAAGCAGGCGCTCCGAGAGGCGGTGCCTCCGGATCACTTTTTTAGCTATTCGATTCCCTTCTTCAGTAAGGCATACGCCCTTTCCTGTGTGATTTATAAGACCCTTATTTGAAAGTTTCTTAACCATCTCGGACACGGACGGCGGGGACAACTTCAAGTGTTCGGCGAGGCGCGATGTGCTTACAGGATGCTGTTCCTGCTGCAATTTATATATCGATTCAAGATATTCTTCAATCCTGGGGGTATCTACTTGCATCTTTCACCGTTATTCCTACTTTGTAAGTCCTGTATACAAACATTCCGATTATTATCCAGTAGCCAAGGTATCCAATGACTTCAGTAAGCGATGGATTGCCATTATAACCCATGAGTGCTTTCAAGCTTCCTCCTATGAGTCCATTCTCATGAAAGGCCGGATATGTGCCATCGGGATTCTGGGGCGGATTTATGTCCCATACCTGCCCTATTACTTCAGGTATGATGCCTGCTTCGTTGAATTCGTGCACCGCTGTTGCCACAAGACCTGCTGAGAAAATTATCAGCAATATGCTTGTATATCTGAAGAACCTGCTAACGTCAAGCCTGTAGATACCTTTGAACATTATTAATGAAAGGGCAATGACAACTGCTATCCCGATAATGAAACCGATTATAGTATCTACCGGCGATCTGATGGCCTGTGTCCCCAGGAAGAGTACGGTCTCCACACCCTCCCTGAATACTGCGACAAAAGATAGGGCTGCAATCCCAAGTTTCTGGCCTTTTGAAATGGACATGTCTATTTTTTCCTGGACTTCACCTTTTATCTTTTTTGAATTATTTGCCATCCAGAAGATCATGTATGTAAGTATGACCGCAGCGGTAAGCGCAGCTGCGCCCTCGAAAAGCTGCTCTGCCGTGCCTTCAAGCTCCCCATACACTACTTTGAATACAAAAGCAACTGCCGTGCTTGCCGCCAGGGCGCTTATGATCCCTATATTTATATAGCGATTGAGGTCTTTTCTTCCCAGCTTTGCGACATAAGCCGCGATTATTCCGATAATCAGGGCTGCTTCAAGCGCTTCCCTGAATGTTATTAAAAAGCTTGCGAACATATTTTTCACGATTTTTAGGTATACCTAACTCATTGTTATTGAATACCTATATACCTTTCGGATGCCCTAATTAAATGTTTAGGTATATTTCTTGAAATGAGAAGATTGATCCAGACTTTTCCTCAACCTTCTCTAATAAGGATATTGATGGTTAAATTAATCAGGAAAGTTAAAACAAAACTTTATTTAATGTGAAGATGAATCCATAATGTTATTGGAAATCAGAAATGAAACCTGATATAACGGGGGTTAAGATGAAAATCATAATATTTATAGCTCTTATAATGAGCGGAACTCTTACACTCACCGTAGATGCCGGGGAAAACCTTCCATTTTACAACCTCTCTGTCTCGTTCGATGCTTCAAAAAATATTTATAAAGGTATCTCGACAATCACCCTTTCAGAAAATAAAGATATGAATATCTCTATCGGTAACCTCGATATTACATCTGTAAGGTTAAACGGGTTGCCTATAGAGCCTGAGATTAAAAAGGGAATATTTAAAGTAACCGGCAGAGGCACGCTTGAAATATTTTATGAGAGTACTTTTGGGGAAGCAAATGGAAATGAAAATCCTGGAAATGCCGGTGCAGTCTCAAAGGACATTATCAGTGAGGGAGGAATATCCTTGACAGGCATATGGTATCCCCGCATAGAAAACAGGGCATATTACAGCCTGGAAGCTCTCCTTCCGGAAGGTTTCATTGGGGTCTCCGAGGCTGATGAGATTACTGCTGTAAATACGCTGCAGGGTATGAAGTATTCTTTTAATTTTCCGCACCCTCTGAACGGAATAAATTTTGCTGCAGGCAGATATATGATACGAAAAGAGACCTTTCATGGTGTGGACATATATGTGTATTTTTTCCCTGCAGATATTTCACGCGACCTTATCGGATATCTTGAAGATATATCGCGTGCGGAAACGTATGTCGAATACACAAAGAAATATATAGGGATGTATGAGGAGCTTCTTGGCCCTTACCCATACAAGCGGTTTTCTGTTGTTGAGAATACTCTCCCTACAGGGTATTCGATGCCTACTTTTACACTTTTAGGAAGGGATGTGATACGTCTTCCTTTTATTGTTGAGACATCCCTGGGTCATGAAATACTGCACCAGTGGTTTGGAAATTTTGTTTACAATGACTATGAAAAGGGAAACTGGGCAGAGGGCCTTACTACTTACCTGTCCGACCAGCTTTTTGAAAAGAAGAAAGGTAGGGGTGAGCAATATCGAAAGAAACTCCTTATCGATTACCAGAGCTATGTCAATCCTGATAAAGAGACCGAACTTGCAGATTTCTTCCAGAGGACAGATTTCGCATCCGGGGCGATTGGCTATGGAAAAGGAGCAATGTTATTCCATATGCTAAATAACGAGCTTGGGGATGATACATTCTTCAGGGCATTAAAAGGGCTTATCAAAGAAAAAGCTTATCAGGAGGCAGCATGGGATGATGTTAGAATAGCCTTTGAAAATGCCTCGGACAGGAAGCTGGATTGGTTTTTTAACCAGTGGCTTTATAGAAAAGGGGTGATCTCAATCGAGATAGAAGATACCAGAATGATTATCTCAAAGGGTGTCCCGACAATATCTTTTGAGGTTATCCAGAAGGATGAACCGTATGAATTTAACCTGCCGCTCAAGATAAAAACCGACAAAACCGAATTCACAAAGATACTGAAAATGAAAAAGAAAAATGAGACTTTTGAGTTCTCCTCAAACGGGACCCCTCAAGAGCTGGTTTTTGATGGTAACTACGACTTAATGCGGAAACTCCCGGAAAAAGAATATCCGGCTGTTATAGCAAGGCTCCTGGGAGATGAAAACCGGATCATCGTTATCCCTGATAAAGATAAAGAAAAATATGAGGATTTAATCAATATTTTCAAAGGCGAGGGTTTTACTCCAAAAAAAGAAAAGGAAATTAAAGATGAAAATATTACGACATCCTCCCTGCTCATATTGGGTTATGATAGTCCTATTCTTAACAGGCTCTTCGGCGGGTGGAAAAAACCCGCGCCCGGATTCAGCCTTGCTATAACGGAAAATCCTCTGAATGCATCAAAGGTTGTAGCTATTGCCGAAGGCGGCTCAAAAGAGGAGATTGATCTTGCATCAAAGAAAATATTTCATTATGGACAGTATTCTTTTATAAGATTTGAAAAAGGGGAAAATATAGAGAAAAGAACGGATGAGACCGAACAGGGGATAAGAGTCGGTTTATACGAGCCTGTATTGGGAGTACAGCCTAGAAAGACAATCAAAATTGATGAGATTATTGATAATGTTTCCAATAGGACAATTATCTATATCGGGGAAACACATACCAGTTATGAAGAACATAAGGTGCAGCTTGCGGTTATTATGGGTCTATATGAAAAGGGCCATAAGTTTGCAATAGGTATGGAGATGTTCCAGAAACCGTTCCAGAAGGCCATTGATGATTATCTATCGGGAAATATAACTGAAAAGGAATTCTTAAAAAAATCCGAGTATTTCAAAAGATGGGGATATGATTATAATTTGTACAGGGAAATTATTAATTTTGCAAAAGCAAAGGATATCCCTATCGTAGCTCTTAACCTCCGGTCAGAGATTATTGAAAATGTTTCAAAAGCTGGTCTTGATATCTTAACTGACGATGAGAAAAAGGAAATCCCTGAAAATATAGATATGTCGGATGAGGATTATAAAAACAGGCTAAAAGAGATTTTCGAGCAGCATGAAAATCCTCAGTTTGGTAACTTTAGCTATTTTTATCAATCCCAGGTACTCTGGGATGAAACAATGGCTTACTCCGTGAGTGAATTCCTGGAACGAAACCCGGATCATCATATGGTTGTACTTGCCGGTGTCGGACATATTATGTACGGCTCAGGTATCCCTAAACGGGCATACAGAATGAATACTAAAGATTATGCAATATTAATACAGGGCGCTGAAAACATCGATGAAGATTCGGGGGATTTTGTGCTTCTTCCAGGACCCGAATTGCCGCCACCAATCCCCAGACTCGGGATTTTCTATACAGAAGTAGATGGCAGGATTAAAATCTCCAGTGTAGGAAATGAAAGTGTTGCAGAGAAAGCGGGACTCAAAAAGGATGATATCTTCATCTCTATTGATGACTGGAAGATTGATACCATAGAAGATGTAAAAATCTCCATATTTGATAAAAAGCGAGGCGATACTGTAAATATCAAGGTATTAAGAAAGAGTTTGGCTGGCGAGAAAGAGCTTGAATTTACTGCGATTCTTTAAGCAAAAATTATTTTTACCGATTCTTTGCCTACGCTTTTATAAAACTTTGAATAAAAATATTATATTATATTATAGTGCTGTTCCAAAATAACCGTAATATCCATGAGAAACAAAATAGCAGATAAAAACGAACGAACTCAGATTGGTTAACCCGAATAATAAATCTTTTGAAGTTTTTTCAAGAAATTTTTTATTAAATCACAGCGACTTAGAACACGGATGACACGGATTGCGCGGAATACGAATACCTCTCCTCCTTCCACGGATCTGCGCTGTTGCTGTATCCTCTCTGTTCCCAGAAGCCAGGCTCCTGTTTTTCCGTGAATACGACTTTCCTTACCCATTTGGCGCTCTTATATGCGTATTTTTTCGGGACAACAAGCCGTAGCGGCCCGCCGTGTACGGGTTCAAGAGGCTTTCCCTCGAAATTGTATGCAAGAATGACATCAGGCTCCATGAGTTCTTGAAGCGGCAGGCTGGTGGTATATTCACCGTCAGCCCCTATTGTGGCGAACCGGGCATTGCTTTTTGGTCTTACCAGTCTTGCCAGATCACTGAACCGAACCCCCTCCCATTCATTTTCAAATCTGCTCCATCCTGTCACACAGTGAAAGTCGCTTGTATCCACTGTTTTTTCAAGCGCCAGTAAATCATCATATGTCAAAATGAGGGGATTTTCAACAAGTCCCTCTACCCGTAGGTCCCATGTTTTTTTATCGAATTCAGGCACTTTTCCAATATGAAGAACCGGGAAACCCGTTGTTAAATGCTGGTTTGGGGGAAGACGGGACATGATTTTCACTCCTTATGATTTTCTGACATATAGATGTAGTTCGGTATTATTATTTGAAACTAACGATAGGCCAAAATATTTATCCTTACAAACTCCAACTTTAACAGGTCAGTGAGGTCATAACATAATGAATAATAAAATAATAGTAACAGGAGGAGCGGGTTTTATCGGAAGCCATGTAGTAGATAAATTGCTTTCAGGTGGAAATGAAGTTACAGTTATTGATAACCTGAGTTCAGGTAAAATGGAGTTTATCGAACATCACATCCGGGATAAGAATTTCAAATTCATTAATCTGGATATGCTTGAACTTGAAAAATTAACACATGCGATAAAAGGCGCAGATATCATATATCATCTTGCTGCAAATCCCGATGTCCGGCTCGGCGCAGAAAATACAAAAGTCCATCTGGAGCAGAATATAATCGTTACCTATAACCTGCTTGAAGCTATGCGGATGAACGGGCAGCAAAATATCGTTTTTACATCCACATCCACAGTGTATGGTGAGGCCGATATAATACCCACGCCTGAAAATTACGGGCCGCTTATCCCGATATCATTATACGGCGCTTCAAAACTTGCCTGTGAAGCGCTCATAACTTCATACTGTCATACCTTTGATATGAGATCATGGATATTCCGTTTTGCAAATATCGTTGGCGAACGGGGAACCCATGGGATAATCATAGATTTCATCAACAAGCTGAAGAAAAATCCGAAAAACCTTGAAATACTCGGCGACGGACAGCAGCGAAAATCTTATATCCATGTTTCCGATTGCGTAGATGCTATCTTATTTGCAGTAAAGAACAGCCATGAAATGGCAAATATATTCAATATCGGTTCGAATGATACAATTAATTCGACACAGATCGGAGAGTTAATCGTAAAGGAAATGGGATTAAAAGATGTTAAATTCACATATACAGGCGGCAAGCGCGGCTGGAAAGGCGATGTGCCGCGAATGCTTCTTTCGACTGAGAAATTGCAGCAATTGGGCTGGAAATCCACTTATAATTCAAAAAGCAGCGTAAGTGCTGCAACCATAAGTACATTAGGAAAAACATAATGGCTATTTTATTCTGTCCAAAATGCGGTAAAGATACTGATGTATTTTTTGAAAATATATGCATGGAGTGCTTCACTGGAAATAGAACTTTAGTCGAATGCCCCGCAGTCCTATATTCGCGCATATGCCCGACCTGCGGCTCCGTGTTCAAGAAAGGAAAGTGGTCATCAAGGGAAGACGAGGAAAAAACTATCCAGGAATGCGTGAACGACTCACTTATTCATGATAAGGAAGCTTCTGATCTGAAATTGACAATAACGCCAAAACGGCTTGATTATTCAAGATACAGGGTTCATATAGATGCAAGCGCCAGGATCAGGGATGCGCCGATTGAAACTGCTCTTGATACTGAAATGAGAATAAGCTGGGAGACCTGCGATACATGCAGCAGGATATCCGGCGGTTATTTTGAAGGCATTGTCCAGATACGTGCCGATAAACGGCTCCCGACGAGCGAAGAACTTAAAAGATGCGTTGAGATAGCACAGGACGTTGCTGCCCGCGCGCGGGAGAAAGGGGACAGGCTTGCGTTTATTGCACAAACTCTCGAACTTGACGAGGGTATTGACCTGTATGTGGGCGCTACGAAACTTGGAAAACAAATCTGCAGGGCGATCATTGATATTTTTGGGGGCAAATTCCTTGAATATCCCAAGCTTGTCGGACAGAAGAACGGTGTGGATCTGTATCGCATCACATTTGCTCTTCGCCTTCCGGAATTTGTTCGTGGGGATATAATAAGCGTGGGTGAAAAGGTTATTGAAGTCCAGAATTGCGGAAAGCATGTGAGCGGTATAGACCTTGAAACCGGAAAAAGGTTCATGGAAAATTTCAACGATCTGATAGATGTAAAGAAATTGAGCAGGAGACAGGATGCAGTTCCCGCAGTGCTGGTTGCCGATGAGGGACGAACGATACAGGTCATGGATCCCGATACTTATGATTCGGTTACTATCAAAAGGCCGGAATTCCTGAGCGCAGGGCCCGGTGACGAGGTAAACATCGTTAAGACCGTAAAGGGGATTTTCGTTGTGCCCTGAGATTTCTCAAGACGATAAGTTTATTAATTTTCGTGATCATACAAATATAAGGAGTTTAATACGATGATATCAAAAGATAACAAAATTGAGGATGTAGTAACACAGTATCCCGAAACCATGATGGTATTTATGAAACACGGCCTGCATTGCGTGGGGTGCCATGTTTCCGCGTTTGAAAGTGTCGAAGATGGGGCAATGTCGCACGGCATCAATGTGGATGCGCTGGTAGCTGACCTTAATAAAGTCATCTCATCAAGAAAGCAAAAATCTGAAACCGCTAAAGCATAAAATACCGGCAATTGAGCTGTCTCTCTTTTACTTTTTCCAGTACTCTGTCAGCCATGCCCCCTGAAGCAAAAACAGTTACATTCAGGCCCCGAAGTGCTGCCAGAAGTGCTGATTGTATTACGTCGAACTCAAAATCGCATTTTAATCCGGTTTTGTTCATCAGCACCTTTGCTGATGTGCCCATAGCCCCGATCTTTTGATTCCTGTTCTTATCAAGAAAATCACGGATTTTTTCTATATTTGCTGCTCTTGACCCTCCTTCAATAATCCCCGGAACCCTGATAACAGTGATTATGCCGGTCAATTGTGCAATATCCCCTACTACATTTTTTACTGCAATATCTTCACCTTTATTCCCGGAAAACATTGCAATCCCAGTCACCCCATTTGACCCTTTGTCTGCAACAATCATACCATCCCTGATATTCAGGCACACTTTATCTCCGGCCTTCAGGTCACAACCTGCGATCGCACACCTGATATCCATTACCCGGACACCCTCTACGGATTCAATAAAGTCAAGAACCGAAAGCGGGACATCACCTTTTGAAATCCCTCGAGCTTTGAATTCACGAAAGGTCTGTACAATGACCGGCTGCTTCAATCCTGCTTCCAAGGATAGCTTTTCATCTGAAAAAATATGCTTCGGAATCCCTGATCCGAATACTTTTCCTTTATTAAGAATATATATACGGTCTGCCCAGGAAGCTGCAAGGTCGGGATCATGAGTGGAAATGATGATAGTTTTTCCTTCATTGTTTAATTCTTCAAGTATCCCCAGCGTATCAGTGATCCCTCCGGCATCCAGACCCGATGTCGGCTCATCAAGAACAAGAACATCCGGCTCCATCGCAATAACACCGGCAATAGCTACCCTTTTCTTCTGGCCTGCACTCAGGTTTGCGGGGTTTTTGTTCGCAAGAGCCTCAATATCGAACCTGTGCAGTACATGAGAAACACGTTCTTTTACTTCTTTTGCAGATAACCTCAGGTTACGAGGACCAAAAGCGATATCTTCAAACACGGAAGGTGCAAATAACTGGTTATCCGACTCCTGGAAAACAAGACCAACCCTCCTCCTTATATCATCGATATTTGTTTTATTAATATTCTCACCGAATAACCTCACTTCGCCTTTTGCAGGTCTGATAAGACCGTTAAAATGATAGAATAATGTGGTTTTCCCGCTGCCGTTCGGACCAAGCACTGCAATTTTTTCTCCGATATGCGCCTCAAAATTCACACCCGATAAAGCATTTGTCCCATCGGCATAAACATATTCAAGCCCGATCGTCTGTATTGCGGTCATTCTTCCTCACGAACATTTCTTTTCAACGGCACATACCCTCCGGGGTTCCAGCCTCGTGATAACATGGCTCGATAGACCAGTTCTGCTCGTATTAGCGCCCTTGTAATAAGCGCTCCTGTTATTGAGGCGGCATCATGCATGTTATTCCTGAATCCTGATCTTCTTGAAAAACCACAGCGGGATTCCTGTGCCAGTTTAATTTTTTTTGCTTCGGATGAAAATGCTTTAATATACCTGCTCATTAACGAGGAAATATCAAGCATGGTACCGGGTATCCTGTACCAGCGCATTGTTTCTATCATCTCATTTTCAGAAGTGCTTGACAGCAAAAGTATTGCCAGAGAAGCGGCTGCGATCATTCTTGCAAAAATCAGGATTCCATAATCCAATCCTTCTAAATATATTGAAAATATCCAATAATTTATTTTATTTGTTCCATATGTCAAACTCTGAATCACGACAATAAAAAAGGCAAGGATGAAAGGAAATATCAATTTCCTGACATAGCTCCGGAATCTATTTGACTTTAATGAAATAATGATGCAGATAACGAAAATCGATATGGGAAGATGCCAGTGATCCATCAGTGTAATGGAAATAATAAGAAGGAATAAAAACAGGATTTTTATCCTGGGATCGATCAATTTTTTTTTATTGTAAGGCACAGCCCTTTTCATCCTTAGATACCTGCCTATTATTATCGAAATAAAAAAAGAAATTGTTATTATGATCCCGTTTAACGGGTCGCCTGTAAGCCATTCCAGCATCAGGATCTCCTCCTTAGATCAATCCAGAAATATCCTGTTAAGATACCCCCTGTAATCCCTACCAGTGCAAAACCAAGGGGCTCTCCAAAGCGCGCCATCAATCTGCTGCCGATCCCGTCAGGTGATGCTCCGGGTAAAGCCAGTGCTTCAACCGTACCGTCAATTCCTGCCATATCTGCGCCGTCCAGATACCCGGTATATGCTGCTGCTGCAATAATCAAAGTAATTGAAACCATAAGAAACAGGGCAATTTTTGTGAACCCATCCGACGGGCAGCCGGATGAGATATTAAAATCTGCTCCTGTCCTGGAAATATATCTAATGACATAAGATGTGAATGCAAATTCGGCAAATGCAAGGGGGAGCTGGGTGGGAATAAATCCCAGCGAATATAATTTCCAGTAATACATGACATCCCCGGTATTAAGGGAAAGGGCAAGCTGCAGAGCCGTTGTCAGGTATGTAAGAATACTTCCGGCAAATCCGGCCATTCCTGCAGAAAACCATAATGGAGATACATTTTTCAGGATCCTGTAAACAAAATAACCTCCAAAAGCCCCGGCAATCCCCATTGAAAAAGTATTTGCACCGATAGTAGTGAGTCCGCCATGAGCTACGAATACCTGGAAAAATAGTGCTATAGCGCTTATCACTGCGGTTGCAAACGGGCCAATGATGATGGAAGCCATGGGCGTTCCTACGGGATGGGATGACGAACCTGTAACAGGAACCGGAATATGCCAGATCGAGATCACAAAAATCACAGCCCCTATGAGGGATAACCTTGGCAGATATACAGGATCGTCTTTGATGCGCTTATTGATTATCCGAAGGCCCAGACCAATAAATAAGACAGATATGGCATACCAGAAAAATATCCATGTCGGCTCCAGAATCCCATCCGAGATATGCATGTCGGCTCCTCTTAATCAAGTAAATTTGTTTCCACTAAAGTTTACTTGATATAAATAGTTGGTGATTCATGCAAAAGATTATACTCTACTACTTCAATTCTTGCCAAAGGAGACTTTATATGGAGCAAGACCTGTCAAGAATCGGCGTTTCTCTTCCTGAGAACCTGCTTGGAAAATTCGATGAGATCATAACAAAAAGAGGCTATTCTTCGCGTTCCGAGGGCATACGTGACGCAATAAGAGGCTATATCCGCTACTACGATTGGATGAGCGAGGTCGAAGGCGAGCGAATCGGTATATTATCCATGACTTATGATCATTCACAGCGTGGGCTTGTTAGCTCGCTGCTGGACATAGAACATGATTTCTCTGTTATCACAAAGTCGGCCATACATGTCCATATAAGCCATGACGAATGTATGGAAGTTCTCATACTACATGGTGATGGAAAAGAAGTAAAAGCTGTCGCTGAAAAGATCATAGCACTTAAAGGCATAAAGAATGTAAAACTTACCACAATTCGGCCGGGGCAAGAAGTGTAATTCATCTTTCACACTTTTTTTGATTACCGCAAGTTATTTAAATCCTAATGATTATTCCTATTTTGTTACAAATATGAATTTTTGTAGCATTAAAGATGTGTTGTATTATAGAATTGTGATACTATATACTAACTTAAATAGAAGTATTATGAAATATTGATACGGAGGTAAAAAAAATGCATATTCCGGATGGATACTTAGGACCAATAACATGGATTGCTTTATGGGTTGTGATGATACCCGTATGGATTATAGCAGCTCGCAAACTCAAAAAAGGGTGGAATTACCGCGATCGGCGCCAATTGCTTCAATATGGGACTTATACTGCCATTTGTGGGATACTATATTTATAGAGCGATAAGTGCTAATGCAGATATTACTTCACCAAGACACTGGATAGGTGCAGGAATTTATAATAGCAACACATGATCTGGACATCGTTAAGGAGGTTTCAGAGCATGCCATCGTTTTCAGTGAAGACCATGGTATAATGGCAAATGGCGAAGCACATGCAATACTCAATGATACAGAACTTCTCTTAAAGGTGAATCTTATTCATGAACATTCTCTTAGCAGGAATTAATCGAGCTTGTGACAGATCACTTATTCTCTTGCAGCTTCTCTTACTATATCACCTGCGCTCAATATCCCTATTGGCCTGTGAGATGCACCTACTCCTCCCTCTGAAAGAACAAGTAATCTGTGAATATGCTTTGTTCTCATAATACTTGCCGCTTCTGTCAATGTGGATGTCGGTTTAACGAATTCCAGATTGTGGGTCATGATATTTTCCGCAGTCATCTTCTCCCAGTTACCCTTTCCAACAACTTTCAGTATATCTATATCCGATATGACACCCATCGCTTCTCCAACATGGTTTATTACTACGGCAGATGATCTCCTTTTTTTGCTGAGCAAGTTTGCGATATGCTTTACGGTGTCATTCATCGGGACTGTTAGAACGTCCCGGTTCATTATATCTCTTGATAGCCTGTTTTCAAACCTCATATCATATTCCCTCTCGATGTTTAATTCTTATCGTTCTTTTGATAAATAATTAATTGATATGATTAATAATTGCTAAAAAAAAGAAAACGACGTCAGGCTTGCTGATAAATGGTAACGAAACTTATTTGGAAAAGTATTCTCTGTCATCCATTTCATTTACCTGTCTCATTGCTTCTTCATACTCAAGAGCATGTTCATGTCTCATCTGTTTCTCCGAAAGGTTGCCTGTAATCCATGCTTTTGACATGGGGAATACTTCAGGACTGTAATGAACGTTCCACCAGTGAACAATAAAGATAAAGAGCGTAGCCAGTAATGCCTCATCCGTATGGACAATAGTGGACAGGTGGACATAAGCATATGGTATTACTTCCATAGCCTGGAATGGGAATAACATTATAAGCCCGGTTACGCAAAGCATTACCATGCCCCAGAATGCACCCCAGTAATCAAATTTCTCCTTCCAGCTATATCTTCCATATTTAGGCGGTTCAGCTTTTCCCAGGTAAAATAATATTGTCTGCCAGAAATCCTTTGCATCTTTTAAAGTCGGCCAGACTTTCCTATCAAGCAATGATTCCTTGTCAATAAAAACATGATAAATAACATGATATACTCCGAGGACAACCATCCCTATGCCTGCAGCATGATGTATCTGTGTTCTCATTGAAAATCCCCCAAGCAGATTAATGATCATGGGTGACCACCATGCATCCGGGAATTTCAAAGGCATCCCGCTTATCACTAAAAGCATAAACGTTCCTATCATTATCCAATGCTGTGCAAGCTGGTTGAAAGTAAATCTTTTAAAAAAAATCTCACCCATATTTGTATCTCCTATTTCTTTGGGACCTGGAGTTTGAACTAATTTTTGCCTGGACATATTCTAAAATCTCCTGTGGATCTTGAGTCTTGAAAGGAAATCAAGAATAACCATTCCTGTAAAAAAACCTATAACGGTGGTGGTTAATATCTTGAAAAATATTGCTATCCAGTATGCAAGGTCAAAAGGACCAAGGTAATAATCCCTCATCTGGAGCTCCATGCCTGTTTTATTCCATTTTAGCTCGCCCGTGTGTAAAGACTCTTTATCATGGACAAGCCCTGCGGCAACTTTGGCATCAAAATTAACACCTTCATGACAATTCGTTTTTCCGCAAGTCCTGGGAAGATTTTCAGGGAATGTGCTGGCCTCAGGGTCTTTATGTGATTTTGTTTTATGATTCTCATGGCAGTCAGCGCATGTTGCGACCAGGGTATACCCCTTATCAAGCGCCCTCCAATGGAAAGATTCTTTATAAGTATCGAATCGGTCTGCCTTAATACCATAATACCATGCACTCATCAACTCCTTGTTTGAATGACATCTGGCACATGTTGCAGGACTGTTGTGATGATTTGAAGATGAATTAGGATCTTTTATAGCGCGAATTTCATGTATACCATGACAATCCGTACATGTTGCAGCTTCAGGGTGGCCTTTTTTGATTGCATCCCAGTGAATGCTTGTTTTATAATCTTCGGTTTCCTTTACGTGACACTTTGAGCATATATCTGTTATATTGTTCCTTGTGGGTCTTCCGATAAAATCACCTGACATTACAGAATAAGAAATTACACTTGTATTTGATTGAATCGACCCCCCATGGCAATTAGCGCAGGTAAAACCCCTATTGTAATGAATATTGTTCCTGAATTCATTGACCACCTGGGTATGGCAATGATAGCATGAAACATCTTCTTGAGCAGCGATAACACCAGTAAATAAAGATAAAATAATCGCTATTATCAATATATATTTATTTTTCAATAGCAAATGAAATTTTTTACATATATACATTTAATGATACCTCTCATATCCTACCCTGTATTCCTGACCCGTTTTTATTTTTTAATAAATTACTTTTGACTTGATGCTTTATATAACTTATCATTTTTTTTTATCATTATTTTATATGATCTTTCTTTTATATACTCTTTCTGTTAATATGGTGAAACAATAATTAAATAGAAGATAACTACATATCCAGAAAGATTTGAGTGAATTAAGAATGAAAGTACCTGATATTGAAAAAGAAATAAAATGTATTGAATCCTTTCCAGATGATCATTATATAAAAATAATCCATGAAGTGGGATTTGAATGCGATTTGTGTGGTAGGTGCTGCACGAGTGAATTCAACGACCATGTATTCCTGCTTGATGATGATGCGGAAAAGATAATTGGAAATCCCGGACGGGAATTTCTAAGGCCTGCACCGTATTTTGATCTATGTGATAACCTTGGAAGATTTTATGTAATGGGTTATGCCCTGAAAACAAAACCAAACGGAGATTGCATTTTATATAAAGGCGGCAGATGTGAACATTATGAAATTCGTCCCGGGATTTGTAAGATATATCCTTATATGCTTCACAGGGAACCCGATGACGATGGAAATATCGATTTCAGGCAAGTAAGCGGTCTTGACCTGCATGGATTGTACCATAATGAAATAACTGATAAATCCTGCAAAGAAATACTCAAATCTGTAAGAGACTATGAATCCGAATTTCTGCGGCAAAAACTTGCATTTATCAAAAAAACAGAAACATATTTTCAAGAAAATAAGTTAATAAACAGCCGGCAGATGTATGATCGGATGATGAGAAATTATCAGAAAGGTAAGGTAATAGAAGTCAATATATTTTTCAGAGGCCAATTTCAAAAAGAGGTAATATCCAGACAAATTAATAACCCTGAATGACATTAAGAATATTACTTTAAAAAAATTGATATTTATGACAAAAGAATGTTATTACTGCGGTTTCAGGGACCCTATGCCGTTCACATGCAAATTCTGCGGAAATTCCTATTGTTATAACCACCGTCTTCCCGAATCACATAATTGCCCCGGCCTTTTGGAATATAAATTCAAATCAAGAGATGGCGGAATATTTTATAATAGAGATTCTGTTATAAGAAGAAAATATAACCCGGTCTTGAATCCTTTGAAAAATATTATATCAACAATGAAAAGCAGTTATTCTTTAACTATACTCATCCTGATCATAGTATCTTTCTTCTTGCAGTATATTATTCCGGGATATTTTTCTTATCTTGCTCTTTCGCCATTTAATATTTCCTCCCGTCCATGGACACTTGTCACACACATGTTCCTTCATTCAGGACCGATCCATCTTTTGTTCAATATGATGTTCTTATTCTTTTTCGGACCTGAGCTTGAGCGAAGGATAGGGGGGAAAAAATTCCTCCTGGTATTTTTCATTTCCGGGATTATTGCGGCGGTCGGTTATTCGTTATGGTCGATTTTTATATTAAAACAAATCTCGACAGCAGTCGGTGCAAGCGGCGCCTTGTTCGGGATATTTGCATGTCTTGCTGTTCTTGCGCCCGATATTGTTGTTTATCTTTATTTTATTCCTATGAAAATAACCTATGCATTGATCTTTTTTGCACTTCTTGATCTTTTGTTCATAGGCTCAAGCGGTGACCTGGTAGCCAGAAGCGCACACTTGAGCGGGGTGATAGCGGGATTAGCTTTTGGAAAATATTTTAAAAAGACCGGGCGTTACCAGCGTTATTGATAATTCATATTTTTCCGGGTCCTGCTACCCTTTTATAATCGCTGTGGTATTCATATGATTTATCCCCGGCTTTTAATATGATCCTGAAACCCGGTGTAATTACCTGCGTATACATCATGCCTTCTTCAGGATAGCCAAGGCTGGTATCAGGCCAGTCAACCGCTTCTTGCCGTACCAGCCGGTAAAATTAATTGATATCAAAAATAAAATCATTAATGTTTTCATAATATCGTATCTTCTGTGAGCATATTAATATGTATCTAATATATTTATATCAAATAGAGTATATTAAACTTCTATAATGAATGCAGAATTTACTGATATGATCAGAGTATCAAGACCATCAGTGGCTGTGATAGGGCTCGGAGGCGCTGGAAACAACATTATAACCTTCCTTTCGGGAAAAAACATCACAGGTGCAAAAACCATTGCGGCAAACTCTGATATCAGCCATCTTATCCTCCAGAAAGCTGACAAATTATTGCTGCTTGGGAAGGAAAGAAGCAGGGGTAAAGGATGCGGCGGATTCCCGGAAGTGGGCTCGGATTGCGCTATTGAAAGCACGGAGGATATCAGAAAAGCACTTGAAGGTGCAAATATCGTATTTTTAGTAGCAGGTTTAGGAGGCGGGACAGGCACCGGTTCGGCCCCTGTTGTTGCCAGGATTTCACATTCCATGGGTGCGCTCACGATAGCATGCCTGACAATGCCTTTTGAAATAGAGTCCCTGAGGCGTGAAAATGCCAAGAAAGCTATAAAGGCTCTTTCTGAAACATGTGATTCAGTCGTCCTGATAGACAACACAAAACTCAGACAGGTGGCCGGAAGCCTGCCTCTTAAAGCGGCTTTTGCTGTCGCAAACTCTTTAATAGGAGCATTCATCAAAAGTATTACCGAAACCATTACCATGCCAAGCCTTATGAACCTTGATTTTGCCGATTTGAGAGCTGTACTTGAAAAAGGGGGCATTTCCTCATTCGGAATAGGAGAAGCGCAGGGTCAGGACCGTGTAAAAAAAGCAATATTAAATGCAGTGTCGGCTCCCCTTCTTGATATTCCGGACCTTGGACGTGCGCATGGCGTGTTAATTCATATTAAAGGAGGACAGGACCTGACACTTGAAGAAGTTGCGCATGTGGGTGAATTAATGGCGCAGCTCGTTCCTGGCAAAAAAAGAATAATCTGGGGAGCCAATGTGGACGAAACAATGACCGGACGCATCCGTATTATGACATTATTCGCAAGTGTCGGCAACCCTTTTGAGTGATAGCAAAAATTTTATGCAGCCTTCATTTTTTGCGCGAACGACCTTCCGAATTCCACGCATTTTTCAAGTTCTTCCTTAGAAGGCTGCCATTTGAATTTTATACCTTCCTGAAGGATCTTTATTTTTGCTTTTTCAAGGTTTTCCTCAATAAGCTTGATATTTTCACCGCTCCATCCGAATGATCCGAAGGCTGCGCCAACTTTATTCTTGAATTTCAATCCTTTCAAATCTTCAAGTATCGGCATTATCGTAGGCAAAAGACCGTTATTCAACGTAGGTGAGCCGATAATAATACCTTTTGTCTTAAAGATCTCCGTAAGCACATCGTTCCTGTCGCATACGGCCATATTGAAAAATTTGTATTTCATCCCTTCTTTTTCAAGCCCGTCAGCGATAGCCTGCCCCATTTTTTCAGTAGCTTTCCACATTGTATCAAATATGATAACTGCGGAACCGTCATTTTTTCCCTGCGCCCATTCATAATATTTATTCACGATCTGGAGAGGGTCTTTTCTCCATATGATCCCGTGGCTTGGTGCGATTATATCCACGGGGATGTTCAATTTCTTGAACTCATCTATTTTCCTGATAACAAGGTCGCTAAAAGGTGTGAGGATATTTGCATAGAATTTTATAGCTTCCTGGTACACCTCTATTTCATCCACTTCGTCATTAAAACGGGAAGAAGATGCATAGTGCATACCGAAAGCGTCATTTGGCATCAATATATTTTTTCCTGTCAGGTATGTGAACATGCTGTCGGGCCAGTGCAGCATCGGTGCAGCTACAAAGACCAGGTTATTTTTCCCTAGGCTTATGCTGTCACCGGTCTTTACTACTTTGAAATTCCAGTCCTTATGATAATGTTTGGGAATGCTTTCCCTTCCTTTTTCCGAAACAACCACAGTCGCATCCGGGATAAGCTTCATCAATTCAGGAAGCCCTCCTGAGTGATCGACCTCTGCATGGTTTGCAATAACGTAATCGATCTTCTTGATATCGATTATCTTTTCAATGTTCTTTATCATCTCGTGCGAATATGGGTCCCAGACCGTATCCACGAGGGCGACTTTTTCATCAATTATAAGGTATGCATTATAGGTCGTGCCCCTGTGTGTTGAATATTCATGCCCGTGAAACTTCTTGATGTTCCAGTCCACAAATCCAACCCAGTAAACGCCTTCTTTTAACTCCACTGCCATATATTTCACTCCGATTTTTTAATTAATAGATTGCTGTAGTTGCATTTTAGTGTTGATTCTATTAAAAACTATCTTATCTATGTATATCCTCTTAGTATGAGATTTAAGAAATTATATGTCAAAAAACCCTCCACCGAAAAAGAATAGGATCCAGGCTATTGATTTAATAAGGGGTATTGATATCGTACTTATGGTATTATTTAACTATTCAGTCACACTGGATTATTTTAATTTGATCCAGACACCGCCGGATTATTTATACCATCATATCCTTCCGAGTTCTATCGCCTCTGTTTTTATTTTCATGTCGGGTGTTGTAGCTTATATAAATTATGAAAAGCATAAGGAAAGATTAACCGGTAAGTATTTCTTACGGGGAGTGAAGCTTCTTTTTTTTGCAATATTAATAACTTTATTCACTTATGTTTTTGTACCACAGTATACAATATTTTTTGGCATACTGCATTTCTTTGCAATTACCTCTTTTCTCATTCCGGTTTTTTTAAAATATAATAAGCTAAACCTGATTGCAGGCTTGTCGATCATTATATCAGGCATTTATTTGCAGCAACAAACTTTCGACTTTTCATACCTGTTCTGGCTTGGTTTTATTCCTGAAAGTTTTTCCACATTTGACTATTTTCCTCTGATACCATGGCTGGGTGTAATTTTACTTGGCATTTATTACGGCAGATATTTTGTTGAAAAAACTGCAAATATTAAATTCAATAGTAAATATTCAAATATATTCATATTTTTGGGTAGAAATTCACTAACTGTTTATTTAATTCATCAACCCCTGCTTATATTGCTTTTAATCGCTGCTGGGTTTAAATTATTTTAACATTCTTTAAAATATAGGAAAAATTTAGTACATGCAGGTAAATCTTAGTATTGATGAAAGATACGATTATTTCATTATCAGAAAAGAACAGGGATAACAAATTCTTGAAAAATAAGGTGGAGTTAAAATGCAAATGCGGATTTTCCGAGCAAATTACTTATTATGATTTTCTTTCCCGCGGGAAATTCGAGATCGGACAGACCACCCAGACCATCAGCCCATTTATAACAGAATCCATTTATAATGAAACGATCAGTGTAACGCCGCTTAATTTATCAAGGAAATGTCCATCATGCGGTGAAAAAATAACGGCTGTGTTCCCCATATCACTTGAAAACCTTATTCCGATGTTACAGATGGCGCCTCCTGATCCTCTTATGTACGGGTGATATCATGGATACGATCGAAGCTATAAGATCAAGACGCAGTGTGCGTGGGTTTACTGATGAAAATGTGAGCGATGAGATAGTCGCTCAAATACTGGAAGCAGGGCGGTGGGCGCCGTCAGGTTTGAATAACCAGGCATGGCGTTTTATCATAGTCCGGAACCCGGATACCAAAATTGCATTGTCACAGCTTACCGATTATGGTCCTACCATTAAAGTTGCGCCTGTATTGATAACTGTTTTTCTGGACAGTGATCACATGTATAATTATGTAAAAGATATACAGTCGATGGGTGCATGCATCCAGAATATGCTGCTTGCGATTCATTCTATCGGGCTTGGAGGAGTGTGGCTTGGCGAGATACTTAAGAACAAGGAGATGGTCAATAAGGCTCTCAAAGCCCCTGATTCTTTTGAATTAATGGGTGTAATTGCCCTGGGGCATCCTGTTAATAAGGAACGGGCTTCAGAAAGGAAAGAACTTGACAAACTTGCGTTCCGGGAACAATTCGGGAAAAGCTGGTAAGATTAACTCTTCTCCACGCTGTAATAATACTCCCCTTCCGCTTTCTGCGTCCTGTCAAGCTGCGAATCAAGCTTATTGACCCTTGGCCTTTTAGTTTCTTCATCGCGCCTGAATGTTATCCCGATGCCTTTTAAGAACCTGTTCATGCCCTGTCGCATATCGAAGGGCCCGTGTACTTCACCCCTTTTCATGGGTTCACCTTCAAAAACAAGCAGCCTGTCGCTCAACATATCTATCAGATAAATATCATGGTCAACAACCATAGCTGTAACCTTATTGTTCTCTGCAAACCGGCGGATCACTTTCGTTACCTGTACCCTTTGCTCAACATCAAGATGCGCAGATGGTTCATCCAGAAGATACAGGTCTGCCTTCCTGGAAAGGCAAGCTGCTATTGCCACCCTCTGGAGTTCACCGCCGCTTAAGTCATCAATCTGTTGTTTCATCAACCGCTCAAGCTGAAGCGGTCTTGCGATCTCGGTCTGGTAATAACTTGAATCGACCTGCTTGCTAAGGGAATGCAGGTAATCCGATACCATGACCGACTCCTGCGCCTTGATATACTGGGGTTTGTAAGATACTGTAATATTCATATCTATCTTACCGTCTGTAGGTTGAATTTCCCCGGCCAGGATCTTAACGAAAGTGGATTTACCTATTCCATTTGGCCCCACAATCCCTGTTACTTCACCTTTTCTTATCTGCCCCCCCCTGGCTATGAGTTCAAATCCTCCTTCATATTTCGTGGCGAATTCCCCGAAGGTAATAAGGGATGATACTTCCTTTGTGGCCTGCGGCGCATGAACATCAAACTTTATTGCTTCGGATCTGATACGAACGTTTTCTTCACGAAGAAAACCTTTCAGATATTCGTTTATCCCTATGCGCACACCTTTCGGATGGGTAATGACGCCAAAAGCCCCTGGTGTACCGTATGCCACATGGACAACATCGGCAAGCAGATCCAGGATGGCAAGGTCATGTTCCACGACCATTACCGCTTTATTTGCTGCAAGTTCCCTGATGATCCGGGCGGCCTTTATCCTCTGGTAAATATCAAGGTAGGGGCTTATCTCATCAATGAAATAGAAATCCGCATCTCTTGCCACGCAAGCCGCAAGCGCAACCCGCTGGAGCTCACCGCCGCTTAACTCGTCGATCTTTCGGTCTATGATTTCGGCAATATCAAGTTTGGATATGAGTTCCTTAAGTACTCCTCTTTCATCTGTTTTTGATAATAATGCAGATACCTTTCCTTTGAATTTCCTGGGGATCATATCCACATACTGGGGTTTTTGAGAAGTTTTCACTTTTTTCTGTGAAACGCCTTCAAGATAATCGTGAAGAGCCGTCCCTGAATAGTATTCAAGTATCTCTTCCCACGTGATCCTTCCGCGCCCCAGGTTTGGCTTCAATGTTCCCGAAAGGATGTTTATTGCGGTACTTTTTCCAATGCCGTTGGGGCCAAGGATGCCTGCGACCTTCCCGGTCACAGGTCCCGGAAGCCCGTATAATGTAAAACCATTCTTGCCGTATCTGTGAGTTATCTCTTCAAGTTTTTCCGGGAGGCCTATTATTATTATTGAGCCGAAAGGGCAGCGGTTAACACATATTCCGCATCCTGAGCATAATTCTTCCGAGATGACCGGTTTACCGTCTTCGCCTACGATTATTGTCTCATCACCGGTCCTTACCCTGGGGCAGAACTTGATACACTGGAGCCCGCACATTTTGGGCTGGCACCTGTCACGGTCTAAAACAGCAAGTCGCATAATACACCGGTTCAGCTATTCAATAAAAGAGTCCAGAAAACCCAGAAATATATGACCGTTAATAATTCCACATACAACCAGTCATTGGTCTGAAATTCCTTTACCCTGACGCCAATTAAGGGATATATTAATCTCTGGATGTAATAAGAAAGAAGTATTACAACTAAGAATACGGAAATCCATGAAACTCCAGACGCAGCTCCAAATTTGTATGAAAATACCAGCGCAAAAAATATACTGATAAATGCTGGTGCAACAGTCTTTTTTATTCCTTCTGTCAATAATCGCTTTCGCTCATCCGGGGTTATGGCCTTGATAACCGGTTCTGTTTGCGCTTTTTTCTCTGTTTCAGTCACAATAATTCACTCTTTTCTATATATCATAGTTCCAATTCCTTCATTCGTGAACAATTCAATGAGCAGCGAATGCGGACTTCCACCGTCGATAATGTGGACCTGCCTCACACCGCCTTTTAATGCGGCAGCGCTTGACTTGATCTTTGGTATCATTCCACCGCTTATGGTGTTATCGGCAATAAGCGTTTCAATCTCATCAAATGGCACTCTTGAAATGCGTGTTTCGGGATCTTTCGGATCGCGTAATATCCCGGGAACATCTGTGAGAGAAATAAGTTTTTTTGCGCCAATAGCTGATGCAATATCTCCTGCTACAGTATCTGCATTCACATTAAGGTCGTTTCCTTTTTCATCAGTGGCTATCGGTGAAATGACAGGGATATATCCTTTTCCTGCAAGTATCATAACTATCTCAGGATTGACAACCTCTGTTTCACCAACCCATCCGAGATCCACATCTTTCTCAACCCCGCCCACTGTCACGTGCTGAAGGGCAAGCTTCTTTGCAACGATAAGCCGTCCATCACTGCCTGAGAGGCCTATGCCTTTTCCTCCATGCCTGCTGATAAGTGAGACAATTTTGCTGTTCACATTTCCCACAAGGACCATTCGTGCAATCTCCATGGTCTCATCGTCCGTGACCCTTAATCCGGCCACAAATTCAGGTTTTTTTCCCATCCGCTCCATCTTCTCAGTGATCTCAGGCCCGCCCCCGTGTACTATCACAGGATGTATTCCCACAAATTTCAAAAGTACGATATCCTGCACTATCTTTTCCATTATTACAGGATCAACAATAGCGTGTCCCCCCATTTTGATCAACATGATCGAGTCATGGAACTCGCGAATATAGGGAAGTGCTTCGATAAGGATATCTTCTCGTTTGAGCATCGAGGGCTAAAATGTGGCTACGGATATTAAAAGTTATTCTTAGCCGATCAAAGTGTAGATTTTGGATTATTCTTGATAATACTTCTTTAAACCTGAATGCTGCACCAAAATGTCAAGAGAAGGATGCCAATAAGAATCCCTCCGATTGCTCCCGCGATCGCCCCAGTTTTTGAACCCAATCCCTATTTGTGCTCAGGAACTCTATTTCTTCAATGATATCCATATAGTAACTAATCTCAAATTATAGCCATATAGTGGCTAATATTCTCGAATAATAGCTATATAAACTATTGATGCACAAATATTAAACATTGTGGGATGTGCTTAATATGGACTATTTTGTTTCTACCAAGATCTACTGTAGGATATTTGGTCAGAAAGTTTAAAAAAGAAGGCATCAAGGGCTTTCAGAGAAAGCTTGGTAGTGCTGGTACAAATAGCGAAAAAATACAAAAAAAAAGTATCATCCAAACTCCATACCCCGGCTTATGAGATGTCTTGGGCAGTCTCTAATGTCGGAAATTTGGAAGAATAAAGGTTACAAAGTGTTTGCAGAGGTTCAAAACCAATACAACCCGTTACAGGGTGCCATAAGAATGTATGTTTCTTTGGAGCTGTATCAGATGAAATAAATTACTATCGCACCTCAGATTGGATAAATGAAGACAGCTTTATCCGATTTGCAAAATATCTTTTGAGATTGCATGTAAAAGTTGTGCTGATAGTAGATAGGGCGATGCATCATGTAAAATCAAATAAGGTAAAGATGTTGGAAGAGTTCCAGAGAAAACATTACCTACAGGCTGTTTGAGAACAAGAAAAAATTAGGTTATGCAGTAAAGAAACACATAATAAAAGAATTTAAAATTAATTTGGCTAAATTTTGGAGTTAATTACTATAGTTCACTACCGGAAGTGACTTCCGAATACGGTCAAATTTAAATAAGGCAACTACAACTTTTAACACAAAGCCTGCTACTTTCACACTTCTTTCAGGCATTGAGCATGAGTTTCGTTGCTGTATTATATTGTTTAGCTCAGGCCAAGCTGCCTCATTAATCCCACAAGGTCATAGAAGAGCTTCTCCTCGACAATCTCCCCATTCTTCCAGTGGGCAACGGTGCAGAACTCCACTTTAAATTTCTTATTCGTAGGCGGAATCGTTTTCCCGCCAGGACCTGTCATTGGCCCTTTGTGGGTACCTGTGAATATAGCCACCGAACATGTCCAGTCACCCTGGCCGAAAAGCACCATATACGGATCATTCCCTACATGGTTATCAGGAAAAGTCTTGAAAAATTCCACCGCTTCTTTTTGATGGTTCTTTCGCCCCCTTGTTGGCTCCGGTTGGCCCGGCCAGTATACCGCGACATTTTCAGCATGACGTTTATTGAATGTATCCCAGTCCTGTGTATTCCACGCATCATCCAGTGTTTTCATCAGTTGCAGATTTTCTTCCACGTCATTTTGTTGCGTCATAATTTGATCACTCCCATATATCTAAAAGAGTGCAGGTGAAATATAATTTATGGTCTGAGAGAATCAGGCAATATTCTGAAATAGATTTCATTTCGGGGAAAATCAATCTATAGCATATTTCCAAATTTTGTATATTACTGATTTACTTAATTCAATGCTGTGGTGCGGGCACATCTCATGACAGCAATAACACCGGATACATTTATTATAATCAATCACTGCAGCTTTATCTTTCAGGCGGATCGCATTCACAGGACAACTTTTAACACAAATACCGCAGCCTTTGCATTCTTTTTTTAGGATTGACGGTCTTACAGCAAATGCGTTCTTAAATAATGGTCTTACTATGGGCTGCACCAAACCTTCCCCCATCAATCCATCCCCTGTTCCAAAGGTTTCAGGCATTTTGAAATCATTTACCCTCATATCAGCTATTTTTTCTCCCAGAACTGCGATGTCCTCAAGATTCAACAGGCTTCGCAAGACCGCTTCATTGATAGTTGGAAGGGTCCGGGAATCAATTCCGATGACATCACAAAATACCGCATCCGCAGCATGAGGATTCCGGGATGCTATAAGGGCACCGACACTTTTTGGCTTCCCTGCGCTCGGTCCATTCCCTTCCATGCACACGATCGCATCTATAAAAGACAGTTCAGGTTTCACATACTCACAGATATCTACCAGCATTTTTGAAAATCTATCAATTGTCTGCAATTTGAAATGATACCCTGCTTTCTCAAACCCCGGAACTATTCCGAACAGATTCTTGACAGCGCAAGTAATACCCGTGAAACTATGCGTTTTCCCTTTTGCAAGGGAAACGAGTAGATCAGCATCTAATGCAGGTTTGATCGCGTTGAACTGTTTGATCAGGCGGCCTTCCCTGCATGATACGGTAACAACACTTGTATCATAGTTCAGTTCAACCCCCGCATCACCTGCTGCATCGATCAGTCCGCATTTACCATATAATTTCCTGAGAGCATTTTCCTTATAAGGCGTCCCGGTTCCGGGGCTGTCACCGATAACAACACGTGCGCCTTTGTCTTTTAGTGTTTTTGCCAGCGCATAAACGACCTCAGGATGAGTCGTTGTTGCTTCTTCCGGTTTAGCAGCGCGCAGGAGGTTAACTTTTAAAAAGACACGCATGTCTTTCCTGATAATAGCATCTAAACCACCTAAATTTGTAATACTATTTTCCACTGCACGAACAACATTTTTTCGTTCGTAATCCAAGCATTGAGTTAATGAGACAGCATCTTTCATAATTTCCCTGCCAACAAGATTATTGTTAAATATCCATCCTTTTTATTTCACGGTATGTATTCCTGCAGAAGAAAATACCCCCAAAAGCATTTATACTTGCATGATTAATTTTCATTGTTAAGTCAGAATTTCCTGACATTAAAGAAATGATCGGATTAATATGGGGAAATTTGAGCTATATTCCGCATCCAGGATAAACGGCGTAATTAAAAAAGCGGAAGCTGCCTTTTTAGAATGGAAAAACCTGGACAGATCCGAGAGGGCGGATTATCTTAAAAATGTTGCAGAGGTTCTGAGAAGAAGAAAAAATGACCTGGGTAAAATCATCACCATGGAGATGGGTAAGGTAATAAAAGAGTCTGTTTCTGAGATTGAAAAATGCATATGGGCATTTGAGTACTTTGCCCTGAATGCCGGGGAATTTTTAGAACAGGAAGTCGTGGAAACAGATGCAAAGAAATCTTATATAGAATTTGTACCTCGCGGGGTCTTGCTCAGCATAATGCCCTGGAACTTTCCCTTCTGGCAGGCAGTACACTGCTGCGCCCCTGCGCTTGCAGGCGGCAATGTGGTTCTGCTCAAGCATTCAAGTTATGTTCCTATGTGTGCATTAGAACTTGAGAGAATATTTTCGGATGCAAAATTTCCGGAAGGTGTCTACCAGACCCTGCTTATCGACGGCCCGACTGCAGAATCGCTTATCAGCAGGAAGGAAATAAACGCAGTTTCCCTGACAGGGAGCGTTTCAGCCGGACAAAAGGTTGCACAGGCATGCGGGAAGAATATGAAAAAGGTTGTGCTTGAGCTGGGAGGCAGCGATCCTTTCATTATTCTTTCTGATGCTGATATAGAAGAGGCTGCAAGAACAGGAGTGGCAAGCAGATTCCAGAATGCAGGCCAGAGCTGCATAGCGGCGAAGAGATTCATAGTTGAAGAAAGCGTGGCTGAAGAATTTACCCGGAAGTTCGTTGAAATCGCTTCCGGCCTTAAAGTTGGCGATCCGATGGACATGAATACGGATATCGGCCCGCTTGTAAGGGAGCAGCATATAGAACTCCTTGAAAAGCATGTCAGGGATGCATTGTCCGGCGGTGCAAAAGCTATACTTGAAGGTGGAAGGCTTGACAGGAAGGGAGCTTTCTAAGTTCGGGCTCTACGAATTCATGAATATCAGGTCTATATCGGTATATTAAAATGAAGGGCAGCGACCTTTTTGTAAAATGTCTTGAGAATGAGGGCGTATCGCATATATTCGGCGTACCCGGAGAAGAAATACTGGACATCCTGGACTCCCTTTCAAGGTCAAAGATAAAATTCAAAAAAAGTTTTGGAGTCCGGTTCGGTAACACTGATTTTGTAAAACTGGCAGAAAGCTTCGGGGCAAAAGGGGTCAGGGTTGACTATTCCGAGAATATGAAGCTTACCCGGAAGTTGAGCCGGGACATCTGTAATTCTAATAGAGGTTCATGAGCTTTGACTACATCATTGTCGGTGCGGGTGTCATAGGAAGTTCAACTGCGTATTACTTAAAAAAAGCACTGCCTGACAGCAGGATATTGCTTATTGACAGGAATCACATGGCAGGTGCGGGAAATACAGCCAAAAGTGCAGCACTTTTCAGGAATTTTTTTTCATCACGAACAAACCGGATACTGGCGGACAGCTCTATCCGGTATTATATTGAACTGGGTGATATGGTACAGCTTGATCCGATAGGTTATCTCTGGTTGTTTTCGACAGAACAATGGACTTTATCCCGGAAAGCCATCCTGCAGATCGATCAGGAAAAGAATAAATTCGAAATCCTGGAAAGGGACGCAATAGCAGGTATTCTCAGGATGAATTATCAGCCAAAAGGCCCTTTTCCGGATGTCCATGCCGGGATTTTCTGTCATCTGTGCGGTTCTATCTCTGCAATGGCACTTACACACTACTATGCCTCTGAATTCAAATCCATGGGTGGAGAAGTAAGTTTTAATACGGATATTAAAAAATTTAACCTGACAGGAAAAAACAGCTGTTATGCACCATGGGATGATGTTTCTATCGATGAGATCGTAGACAGCAAAGGAAATACCTACAGTGCAAAGCAATTTATCATGGCGACCGGAGCCTGGACTCATGACCTGCTCGCCCCCATTGGTATAGCTTCAGGCATACTTCCCAAAAAGCGGCAGCTATTTGCTTTAAAGATAGAAGAGCCTGCTCAGTTCCTTATGAGATCAACAAAAATACCTGCAATAATACTTCCGGCAGGTGGAGTTTATATAAAACCCGTACTGGATAGGAACATCATGATAGTTGGTTGTGCCGATAACCTGGGCCAGCCCTTCCTCATGTCGGATCCCGGGCCTGAACCTCTGTATTTTCAAAGAGCAATCGAACCTGTTTTAAACCATTATTTTCCGGGGTTTAAGGATTTCAAGTTATCCCTGAAATGGGCAGGATACTATGATTATCACTGGCCGGACATGACCCCGGTTATCGAGTCCGCAGCTAATCTTACATGGGTGGGCGGGACTTCAGGAAGCGGTATAATGAAAGCAGATGCCGTAGGCAGGATCGCAGCAGCAAGATTGCAGGGTCACAATGAGGCGGTTCTTGCAGACGGAACAGGGTTCAGGGTATCAAGACTTTCGCTGCGAGATAGAGATGTTGAAAAAGAAGAGTTGATAATTTAAGTTATCCTGAGACATGTTTTATAGATTCTAATAATTCTTCGGCATTGTAAGGCTTTTTCAAGAAAATATTTACCTGAGTTATAATTTTTGAAAACTTCTCTTTTTCCATAAAACCACTTACTGCTATAATTTTGATTTCCGGGTTAATTTTGCGAAGTTCCCGGATACATGTCTGGCCGTCCATTATCGGCATAAGCATATCTATAAGAGCGATTTTTATTTCGTGTCCGCTTTTATATAGCGATATAGCTTCAACCCCATTCCGGGCCGTGATTACCCTGTATCCGTTCGTTTCTAAAATCGTACCTGTAACTTCACAAATTGAGACTTCATCATCTACAACAAGAATCACTTCTCCATTCCCGGTGTTCGGGGTAAGCTCCTGTACTTCTACTTTTTGTGTTTCTGTTGCCGCAACAGATGGCAAATAGACATTAAATGCTGTTCCTTTTCCGACTTCGCTATTTACTTCTATAAATCCCGAGTGGCTTTTCACGATCCCAAGAGATGTCGAAAGGCCAAGACCTGTGCCTTTACTATGCGCTTTTGTAGTGAAAAAAGGCTCAAAAACCTTATCCAGTATTCCAGGAGGAATCCCGGTCCCCGTATCAGCAACGGTAATAACAATGTAAGGACCGACTTTAGCCTCGATATTTATACGTGTATGGTTCTCATCGATGAAAAAGTTCGAAGCTGTGATATTCAAAATACCGCCATCCGGCATAGCATCCCGTGCATTCACACACAGGTTCATAAGTACCTGATGCAATTGTGTTGCATCTCCGGTAACTTCCCACAGTTTTCCGGGTATACTTAACCTGACTTCTATTGATTTTGGAAATGTTTCTTTTGCAACTTTCCCGATTTCAGAGATAAGGTACGCTACCCGGACAGTCCTGCGTTCCCCCTCTGTTCCCCGCGCAAATAATAGTACCTGTTTCATTAGATCAGCTCCCCGCATAGTGTTATTTTTCAGTATATCGATCAATTTCCGTTTTTTCTCATCATGGGATTCCTCTTTTAGTATTTGCAGCGAGAGCATTATTGGCGTCAGTATATTGTTCAGGTCGTGCGCTATTCCCCCGGCAAGCATACCTATGCTGTCCATTCGTTGAGCCCGCAGAAACTGCGCTTCAAGCTTCTTTTTCTCAGTTATGTCTGTATTGACGATAAGTATCGATCTTGGTACACCTTTGCGATCGTAAGTCATAACCCAGCGACTATCGGCGATGATATCCTTACCTTCTTTTGTTACCTGGTGCAGCTCGCCGCTCCATTTACCCCTTTCAATAACAATCTTTTTAGCTTCCGTAAGATTTGGCGATTCTTTCCTGTAGAGAAGCTTATCGGCATTTTTACCCTTGATCTCATCTTCGGTCCAGCCATATAATTCCTCTGCACCTTTATTCCAGTAGATGAGCCTGTGTTCTAAGTCCCTGACCGCAATAGCATCGTGCGTTATATTAAGAAGCGAAGCTCGTTCGCGTATTCTTTCTTCGGTCCTCTTTCGTTCGGTGATATCGCGGATGATACCGGTGCAAAATGCTCCTTCTTCCGTATTCCAGGCAGCCATAGAAATCTCAATTGGAAATTCACTGCCGTCTTTCTTCAGCCCATAAGATTCGAGCGTTTTTTCCCTGTATTCCGATTCACCGGTTGACATTAACCGGTCCAATTTCCTTGAATGGACATACCTGAATCGTCCGGGCATCAGGATGGTGAGCGGTTTACCCAGTACTTCCCCTTCAGCATAACCAAAGATTGTTTCTGCGCGTTTATTCCATGAAATGATGTTTCCATTGCTGTCGCTTGAAATAATCGCGTCATTAGCTGCCTGGACCACAGAGCGGAATTTCATCTCTGACTGTTCCAGTGTCTTGTTCAGGTTGTGTAATTCGGCGATAGATTCCTGGAACCCGCGAAAGGTCATTTCAAAGGGTGCTATGCTCTCATCAAAGAACTGCGCTGATTTCTTTACTGTTTCCGCCCTATCTTCCGGTGTGAGCGCATACGGCAGGATCGCAACCAGTGCCTCCCGATGAGCAGCCGCCATATCTAAAATACCTCTCCCGCTGGCTATTGCTTTGCGCCCGAGTTCATATGCATGCTCCAGGGCTGTTTCTCCACCTCCTGCAAGATAATCCTGAAGCGCCAAAGCGTATTCTTTTTCTAATTCAAACATATATTTCATTCTTTATTGCTTACATATCGCACAACCAGCACTAACGCATCATCTGTCCCTTTCGCGAACTGTGTCATAATATTATCGGCAATTTGCTGCGGCTTATCATTTAATTTTAGCCCTACCTCAAAGCCGCTTCGAATGCCATCTGTGACAAAAATCAATGTATCGCCCGTTATCACCGGGATCACTGATTCCTTTAGCGGCGGAAGTTGATGACCCAACGCTCCGCCGCGAAGCAGCAATCTTTCCCGAAAGATAACTGATTTTGCATTTTCTCGCAGCAGTATGCCTTCGATATTGCCAACACCAAGCCAGGTAATTGTCTTATCAAGTAAATTAAAGAATGCAATACTCATCACCACCCCGCGTGTTCCCTTCAATGCCTTGTGGCATTGCCTGACCATTGCTGTAATTTGTTCGTTAGCATAGGTATCAAGCGTGGCAGTGGCAATTTCAGAAGCACAGGCCGCTTCATAGCCATGTCCTAACCCATCCGTTACAACCATGAGGACGCCGTTTTGGAACGGTTTGATCATATAACTGTCGCCTGAGACATCCTGTCCCTTCAATGGCACCGTGGCAACACCTAATTCGATCAACCCAAGCGGATCGGTTACTTTATCGGACATGGTTTTGCACCCATTTTTTCATGGTTATTTTTGTTCCCTTGCCGACTTCGGAGATGATTTCAAATTCGTCCATCAATCGCTTTGCTCCGGGCAGGCCCAGCCCAAGGCTTTTCCCGGTTGAATATCCATCCTGCATAGCCAGCTTAATATTAGGAATGCCCGGTCCATTATCGCAGCCGATTACAACGATGCCCTGTTTATCACCCTTCTGATCGATGCTCAGGGCGATTTCACCGTCCCTGGCATATTCTACGATGTTGCGCGCTATCTCAGATATGGCAGTGGCGATGAGGGTTAATTCCGTGGATGAGAATCCTAACTGTGCCGCCATCTCCCGACCCTTATGACGGGCGGTAATGATATCGATTTCAGAATTAATAGGTATGCAATTTTCATTAGCCACGCCTGTTGTCTCCTTTTGTTCGATGGTCAAGGAGTGCCAGTCCCTCTTCCAGATCCAGTGCGGTTGATACGCCTTCAAGCTTCAAGCCCAGCTGCACCATCGAAAACGCAACCTCAGGCTGTATTCCGACTATAACGGTTTCTGCCCCGCGCAGCATGATCATGTGCGCCATGGAACGCAGGGTGCGGGTCGCAAACGAGTCCATTACATCCAGCACAGTGACATCAACGATGACCCCGCGTGAGCGAAAATCGCTCACCCGCTTTACCAGATCGTCCTGCAATTTCAGTAGATCGGCATCGCTCAACTCCGATTGAACAGAAGCGATCAGGTAATTACCCTGTTTCAGAATTGGAACCGACATTATTCTTTACACCTTTTCTTTACGATTAAAACCAGTTACTGACTCTACCCTGACAGCCCTGTAGCCTAATAACTGATCTGCTTCTTCAATCCCACCTTGCAGGTCGCCTACAGTATTCATTTTGGTCAAGTCCACACCAAGAGTGACGAGAGTCTGGGCGATCTCAGGTGATATACCCGTAACGATGACTGTTGCACCCATAAGCTGTGATGCATCCACCGTCTGCACCAGATGGTTAGCTACTTTAGAATCCACGCCCGGGACACCGGTTATATCCATAACTACGACCTTGGCCCGGCTGCTGCGGATGGTGCGCAATAATTGCTCGGTTAATTGGCGGGCACGATGCGTATCGATCACTCCGATAATCGGCAGGATGAGCATCTGGTCACGGACCTGCAATACGGGAGTCGAGAGCTCACGGATAGCCTCTTGCTGCTGGCGGACAATTTTTTCGCGCTCGCCGACGAAAGCGAGTGCAACGATGGAAAGAATCTTGTTGGCAACCGGTTCGTAGATATCCAGAGCTGATAGTAATCGCCCCATATCATGCTGGTATTTCTCAAACAGACTGCGTCCATACACATCGCGCAGCGTGAGCAAACCGCCGATAATCTGTTCGGTCGTCATTCCGCGCAGCACGCCGCGTTCGGCCATGCGTGTGGCATAGGTCTTAGCGCCATCGTATTCTCCTGTTTCCAGGCAGACGATACAGGTATCATAAATCGTGACGGACTCGTTTTCGATTTCTTCCTGGGTCAGACCTGCAAGCAATCCCTTGGCAACCATCTGCTGTACCCATTGCTGCCTCAGCAGCTCTCGCTTTTCACGGAAATGTTCCACCAATTCTTGCCGTAATTCAGCATTAGCCTGTTCATTTGCTTTTTCCTTTTTCATAATTTCTCCCTTCTTAAAATATTAATTTCTTAATGTAATTTCGTCCAAGCATATCCATGAGAAATAAAACCGCACATTTATAGTGGCATATTTGCGTTTACCCGCGTTCATCTTTTTTCTATTATGGTCGGAAAAAGTATATATAGTAATGTCCTTATAGGTTTCTTATCAGAAGATTCTGATATAATGTAAGGTGGCGGTTAATATGAATAAAAGAAATATATTCGGTATTTTAATAGCTCTTCTAATTGTCGGGAGTATTATCGGTTTGAATGCAGTAAGTGCAACTTCTGAGAAAACTACGCTGGAGCAGATGTATGAAGATCAGATTAATGAAAATTCACAACAAATATCTGATGACAATGAATTTAGTACAGACGACAGGATTATGGATGCTTCCGGGAAAATGAAAAAAGACCCGGTCTTTGCAAATGCGAACCGAATGGTTGTGGAAGGAAGGCATATCTTTCGTTTCGATACTTTCGGTGACGAGGCATTCTGGGGCGACACTCTCAAAATACACCAGGCCATTGCAGGCACAGCAAACGGTGGGGTGGGACCGGGCGTCAGCCCGAAGACAGCGCTGGCAGTGGGCTTAAAAGTTGATGTGGATGCGCTTCCCAGGAACCTGGTCAAAGACCTTAAAAAAGGCAGGGTCGATCTTGATGATCCGGCTACAACACTTGCTCTGCTTAAACTCAACGCAGTTGTTGGTATCAAAGGCTCATTTGATAACAAAGGAAAACTGAGTTCAGTCGGGATTACATGCGCTTTTTGTCACTCAACTGTAGATGATTCGCTGGCTCCGGGCATCGGGCACAGGCTGGACGGCTGGGCAAATCGTGATCTTAATGTCGGCGCGATCGTAAATCTTTCTCCTGATCTTACTCCGGTAGCCGATCTTCTGGGCGTTCCCGAACCAACGGTACGAACAGTGCTTAACAGCTGGGGGCCGGGAAAATTCGATGCCGAACTGTTCCTGGACGGCAAAGCATTTAATCCCCGGCAGGTTACTGATGGCATTGTAACAGGGACGAATGTGTCCGGTGCCACATTGCTCCCGAACGCTTTCGGGCTGGCAGGTTACAACCAGCACACATGGACAGGCGCATGGGGTTCTGTCCCGTACTGGAACGCTTTTGTCGCCAATCTTGAGATGCACGGGAAAGGAACGTTCTTTGATCCCAGATTGAACGACACAACTAAGTTCCCGATAGCTGCTGCTAACGGATTCGGAAACGTGCGAACCGATCCGGATGAGGATATGATCACATCTAAACTTCCGGCTCTTCATTTCTATCAGCTTGCTATTCCATCGCCGGTGCCGCAGGCGGGTACAGACTTTGATAAGGAAGCTGCCGAACGCGGAGATGAACTCTTCAGCGGAAAGGCGCAGTGCAACAACTGCCATGTAGAACCGCTCTGGACAGAGCCCGGATGGAACCTGCATAAACCGTCTGAAATCGGAATTGACAGTTTCCAGGCAGACAGGGCGCCGGACGGAGTATATAAGACCATGAACCTTGGGGGCATATTCGTACGGGAACGCGGTTTGTTCATGAAGCCTGAGAACAAGGGCCGCTTCTACCATGACGGACGCTTCAAGACGCTGCTGGACGTAGTAAATCATTACAACACCTTATTTGATCTTGACCTGAACGCTCAGGAAAAGAACGACCTGGTGGAATATGTAAAGTCACTTTGAAGTCCCTTAAGATAGCCAAAAAATGATTAACGAGGCGGGTCATCCGCCTCACTCTCATATTTCGGAGATAAATTATGATAATAGGAAAAACAACTTATATATTCATCGTAATCGTTTCATTATTGACCGTATCCGGCTGTTTGAATCAACAACCAGCAGGCACTCCGGCGCCGACACCAACAGCTATAGCAACAGCGGCTCCAACTCCTGCGCAACAGCCTGGTACAGGTGTGGAGATCCTAAATGTGCCTGATACGGCAATTCCGGGAAAGAGTTTTGACATGGTCTGGAGAGTGAATAGTCCTGGTGAAAAAATTATCCAGCATACTGCAATCCATTATGGTCCGCAATCGAAAGCTGAGCCTCTGACGCTTGCAAGTTACCCCAACCTTACACCTGTCCAGAATGGAACAATTCCCGCTAATTTCAGTACCACTATGATAATAAATACAACGGGAACTACGTATTTCCGTGCACATGCTATAATAGATGGCGTTGACTACTGGTCTCCGGAAAAGATTATAACAGTATCCGCTCCTCCGGCAATAACAATAACAACCATTCCAAACAGGGTTGTCGAAAATACGAATTATTCTATTAAATGGGAGGTGTCGGGAGGAACAACAGGGGATATCAGTAAAACAGATTTGATATGGGATTTAAAGAAAGGGAATGCGAGTGTTGCTAATTATTCCTACAGTACACCATCAATGACCGGGAAAACTCCCATGGAATTCAACCAGACGTTTAAGGCGCCCCAAAGCACTACCATTTACTTTAGAGCTCATGCCATAGTTGATGGAATAGAGATATTTTCTGATGAAAAACAGTTAACGATCTACCCGGAATATACATCCGGGTATTAATCTTTTTATAACTTCTATTGGGCTAGATGTCAGGGGTCACTCATTAAACTTATTATAAAGGTAATTCGCTGCGATCTGGATGCGTACGCAATCATGTCATTTCCATATGTGAGAGGGGATATCAGTGCAATCTCCTGACCGATACGAGGCATAGCGGATATCGGGATAAAAACACCGGAGATAAAGATAAGAGGCAGCCTGACAGTATTGAGTATCGACATAACCTCTCCCACGTTCTCGGTGGGGTACGCAGCGAACAGCGTCCCAAGGGTCGCAAAGCAGAACGCTGTAAGTATCATAGCAATCACAAGGACAGGTGCATTTACAATAGGCGTACTGAATATAATGACGCCCGCGGCAAGCGGGAGACACGCGATGCCGAGAGCAGGCGTGGGCTATTGACCAGCCCCATCGCGAGCGTCAGACGCCGTTTCATTCCCTTTGAAAACCCATGCACTTTGTCATTGCGCCTTTCGAATAACCCGAATGTTATGAGCAGCTCGTTTGTCTTTTTTTCTCGTTCATTCCGTCCCACATAATTCTCAGATACAATGCCCATGGATTGCCGTGCGGCAAAGGTGTCGTGCTCAATATCCTTACCAAAAATAGTTGCCGTTCCAGAGGTCGGTCTTGAGATCCCTGTCAAAATGCGAATGGTAGTGGTCTTACCGGCACCATTGGGACCCAAAAACCCAAAGATCTCTCCCTCACCAACGGAGAAAGTTATATCATTGAGCGCGGTGAGAGGGCCGAATTTTTTGATGAGATGAGATACTTCAATTGCTTGCATCTATCTTAACTTTAGTACATTGATACTTAAGTCATTTGTGAGATCGTCTCAGATGGCAGACCGGGATAATCGGTATCCAATGACCCTGATCCTGAAAGTTATTCCCTATGCCCAAAATGCCCGCTACTCTGCCCCTGGTAATACTTCCAAAACCAACAACTTTAATAACCATATAAATCATTTAGCATCCATTTTAAAAATTAAATAAAGGGATTGAGATGAAAGATTATATATTAAAAGATATAAACCTTGCAGGTGAAGGCAAACAGAGGATCGAATGGGCGCGCAGGCATATGCCGGTTCTCCAGAAAATAAAAGAACAATTTGAGAAGGAAAAACCCCTGGAAGGCATCAATGTGGTGGCATGCCTCCATGTGACGGTTGAGACAGCCAATCTTATTTATACTATGAAAGCAGGAGGCGCAAATATCGCACTCACTGCTTCAAATCCCCTCAGTACGCAGGATGATGTAGCGGCTGCGCTTGCCTCGGAAGGGATAAAAACCTTTGCTATAAAAGGCATGAACGAGAAACAGTATTATGAGTGCCTTGAAGAAGCGCTAAAGATAAAACCCCATGTCACTCTTGATGACGGCGCTGATACCATTGCGCTTGTGCATTCCAAACACCAGGACCTTATCAAGAACATAAAAGGGGGCTGCGAAGAGACCACAACAGGTGTTATCAGGCTGCGGGCAATGGCAGCTGATGGGGCTCTTAAATATCCCGTCATAGCTGTTAATGATGCAGAGACAAAGATGATGTTTGACAACCGTTACGGCACAGGCCAGAGCACATTACACGGGATAATGAATGCAACTAATATCCTTTTTGCAGGAAAAACAATTGTGGTCGCAGGATACGGCTGGTGCGGGCGCGGCGTTGCCTCACGGGCGCGCGGTCTTGGCGGCAATGTCGTTGTAGTGGAAGTCGAGCCAAGAAAAGCCCTGGAAGCGGTCATGGATGGCTACAGGGTCATGCCCATGAATGAAGCTGCTAAAATCGGGGACCTGTTCATTACGGTAACCGGGGATATCTCAGTCATTCGAAAAGAGCATTTCCAGGTTATGAAGGACCAGGCCGTAGTCTGCAATTCAGGCCATTTTAATGTTGAAATAGATATACCTGACCTTGCCAGATTGGCAACCAGGGTCAGCCAGATAAAAAATGATGTCCAGGAATATGCAATGAACGATGGACGGCGGATATATATTCTTGCCGAGGGAAGACTTGTGAATCTTGCAAGTGCGTTCGGGCATCCGCCTGAAGTCATGGACATGAGCTTTGCCAACCAGGCTCTTGCCGTAAAATTAATTGCTGAAAAGGGAGATACTCTTGAGAACCAGGTCTACAAGGTCCCTCCTGAGGTTGACAGCATGGTTGCAAAATTGAAGCTTGAGTCGATGGGTATAGAGATAGAGACCCTGACAGAAGAGCAGAATAAATACCTCCGTTCGTGGACTATGGGAACATGATGCAGCTGCAAATAAAAGCCGTTGAGAATTATTTAACAGAGCTGTACGGGAACTCAAGAGTTACAAAGATCGGCGAGCTTGGCGGAATTCCTGTCGAAGTCGAGGAAGGCATAAAAGGTTTCGGGTACGGGAAGCCGTATCTGATTGAATTTGAAGCAGGGGGAAAAGCGCATTCGGTAGTACTTTCCTCCATGCGCGTCCAGAAAGGTTTCGGTCATGACCATTTTTCCGACAGGGCGCAAATCCTCATATGGCAAAACTCTGTTTTTAACAATCTGCCGGGGCACGTAAAGTCGCTTGACGTGGGATACTTTACACACGAGGGGGAGCTTTCTTCAGCGGGTAAGGCTGAAGAATATTTTCTTTTGATGGAAAAAGTCGAAGGAAAAGAGTATTTCATTGACCTTGAAAGAATAAAAAAGGATGGGAAACTCACATCGCTTGATATAGAGAGAACACAGGCCCTGTCATCGTATCTTGCCCTGATCCATGCAAACAAGCACGATGACCGGGAATTGTATTTCAGGAAGATCAGGGATCTTGTCGGGCATGGCGAATGTATCATGGGCCTGACAGACAGCTATCCTGATGGTCTTGATTTTGTGAGGCCGGATGACCTGTGCAGTATCGAAAAGAAATGCGTGGACTGGCGCTATAAGATAAAAGGCAAAATCCATCGCCTGTGCATGACACACGGGGATTTCCATCCATGGAACATAATGTTTCGCGAAGGTGCGGATTTCACCGTGCTTGACAGGAGCAGGGGCGAATGGGGTGAGGCGGCGGATGATGTTTCCTCAATAACCATGAACTACCTGTTCTATTCTCTCCAGAAATACGGGGAGCTTGCCGGACCTTTCAAGGAGATGTATGATCTCTTCTTTGACAACTATCTTGAAAAAACGGGTGACAGGGAACTTCTGGAAGTGATCCAGCCATTTTATGTATTCAGATCCGTTGTTGTGGCAAGTCCGATATGGTATCCCAATCTTGACCCGGTTGTCAGGACAAAGATATTTAATTTCATAAATAATATTCTGGATAGCGAAGAATTTGACTATAAGAACGTAAATTCTTATTTATAGGGATTTTAATGGCTTTTGCAATATGGTTCACAGGTCTTCCCGGAAGCGGTAAAACAGTGATCGCCTCCCGAGCCGCAGCCCTCCTTAAAAGTAAAGGTATTAATGTAAAGATCCTCCAGCTTGATGAGATAAGAAAAGTTCTCACGCCTGACCCGAAATATACGGATGATGAACGAAATATCGTTTATGCATCCCTTGCCTATATGGCAAAACTTCTAACTGACTGCGGTATGAATGTTTTTATCGACGCGACCGCAAACAAGAGGAAGTACCGCGATACGGCGCGAAGACTTATCCCGCAATTCGGTGAAGTGTTCATCCGCTGTCCCCTTGAAGTCGCCATGGGACGGGAAGCCCGCAGGAAAGCCGCTTTTTCGCCAAAAGGAATTTATGAAAAATCAGCAAGATCCGGCGCCAATGTTCCAGGTGTGAATGTTGCTTATGAGGAACCTGTTAATCCGATTGTCATAATCGACAGCGATAAACTGAAACCTGATATGAGCGCAAAGATCGCATCAAATGCTATTATTGCTTTTATTGAGGAAAAGAAGCATGGAAATTGAGACTCTGATTGAGATAGGACTTGAGATCAGGGATGTTATCAGTTCATTTATTGAGACAAATGAGGATTATGCCGAAATGGTCGTGCAGCGCCCGAAGGACATCACACGCAAGATGGATATGGCAGCTGAAAATGCGCTTGATGATGCTCTTCTGGCAAGGGGCCTTTCCGCCAGGATAATTTCCGAAGAGCTTGGCGACCGCGTTGTCGGCAAAAATCCTGATTTCATGCTTATAGTGGACCCTATTGACGGTTCGACAAATGCTGCCTGCGGCATACCATTTTTTTGCACGTCCCTGGCTTATACGGATAAAGTTGAGATTGCGACATTTGATGATATCAGCATGGCGGTAATATGCGATATCCAGGGGAATACATATTGCGCAGAGAAGGGAAAAGGCGCATATCTGAATGGAAAAGAGATATCGGGGAAAAAACGGGGTACCCGGCCTAAACCGGTAGTATCTGTCTATTCTTACGGTGTTCCTTTTGTACCTCAGGGTTTGATAGAGCTGGAAAGATCGATCATCATCAGGGCGCTTGGAAGCATCGCGCTTGATATGTGTTTTGTTGCTGATGGGACACTTGACGGTGTTATAGACACACGTGGACTTGTGAGCGGTTATGATATCATGGCATCCGCTTTGATCTTGAAGGAATCGGGAGGAACGCTTACCGACCTTAAGGGTAATAATTTGATAAATAATGTCCAGGTAACAGGTTTATCCATAGTCGGAACAAAAAACAGCAAACTTCATGATAAGATCATAACAATGCTGGGATCCAAATGACCATAAAGCTAAAAGCACATATCGTCTCCCGGGGGAAAGCACAGGGCAATGCGCTTGTTAGCAATCAACCCATCTCGTTCCTGGGAAGCATAGATGTAAAAACAGGTATGGTTATTGAAAAAGGGCATGAGCTTGAAGGTTTGAGCATCAAGGGAAAAGTGCTTGTATTTCCCGGCGGGAAAGGTTCAACGGTTGGTTCTTATGCGATCTACCAGCTAAAAAAGAACGGCGCTGCTCCTGCGGCTATGATAAACATAAGGACTGAGCCGATTGTCGCAGTAGGTGCCATAATCTCTGATATCCCGCTTGTTGATAATATTGAACAGAATCCTGTCAATACGATAAAAAATGGCGATAAGGTTTTAGTGGATGCGATATTAGGAAGTGTTGAAATTTTATGACTGAAGAAGATAAAGGTTTTACTGAAATAAAGATGAGTTCAGGCTGGTTCATGACTATCTCGATGCAGAAAAGCGATAAATTCGAGGAAGAAAAAGAGTATGTGGAGATAGCAAAGGAAAGAAGCGGCCAGAAGCGCGGAAGGTTCAATATTAATCCGAAGTATGTAAGGGTGCTGGGCGAGGCGCTTGTGAAATTT
>Ga0172443_1001_pt1 | contig 131584 bp, 142 predicted proteins | sample MayberryNE_Catta_6_FD_114741 | JGI IMG/M metagenome (GOLD analysis project Ga0172443, IMG submission 114741) | reverse complement strand
CATCCCCGATGAACCCGCCGGATGGATGCAGGTTTCATACGCGGTGTGAAAAAAAGCTTGACAGGTGCGGATCAATTGAGCCTGAAATGAAAGAGGTCGAAAAAGGGCATTTTGTGATGTGCCACTTGTATTGAGAAATAATGCGCAGATGACGCGGATGTGCAAGGATATTGAGGTAACAACAATGGAATGGAAACCCGATGCTTTAAAAGAACTCGAAAAAGTCCCCGAACATGTACGGAGCATGGCAAAAATGGGCATTGAAACAGCTGTCGAAAAGAAGGGGAAAAACATTGTCACCATTGAGGATGTGAATGAGGCAGCAGCTCAATTTAAGGCCATAATGGGAAAAGAAGAAAAAGAAGGGAAAACCACCAGGATCGCAGTCGTGCGATGCAATATCGTAAGCGAAACATGTCCTGGTGTCGCATGCTTCAAAGCATTCAACAAACGAAAGGTTCATTTTGAGCAATATGGCAAAGATACGGAGATCATCGGATTTTTCACATGTGGTGGATGCCCTGGAAGGAGGATTTTCAGGCTTGTGGACAGCCTCATGAAACATGATGTGGATGTAATTCACCTGAGTTCATGCATGATGCTTGAAAAAAGCTATGCAAAGTGTCCGCATATAGAAGAGATAAAGCAGATGATACTCAACAAAGGCGTGAAACTGGTGGAAGGAACGCACCACTAACCTTAATGTCCAGCTACCGGTTGGGGGAAAAGGCTAAAAATGGAACACCGCAAAGTTCGCAAAGAACGCAAAGCATAGCAGCGATATCTTTGCGTGCTTTGCGGTGAGATTTACCCCAGCAGGTCTGTGGACATTAACCTTAGCTATGAACATTGGGGTTATATTTATTCGGCTTATTCTTTCGAATATCTCAAAATCATAGAAAGGCGGTAAACCAATTGAATCGAGATGTCACCAACCGATCCATCCAAATTTATTTATCCAGAGAACTCCCCAAAGATTGACTAAGACTCCTATAACTATAAGGAGTATGTGATACCATCGAAGATTTATGCCCATACCTCTAGTCGTCAGGATGAGTAAAAAGGGATAAAAATCCATTGCATAGCGGTATCCAAACTGCGCCCAACCAGTACCACAATGACTCATTACTAATAATGCAACAGGTACGATTCCAGACCAGCAAGCCAATGTGAGCTTATCTAAAGGAGATTTTAAAGCGAAAATAAATGCCGGTGTTGTAATCCAAATGGCCAATCCCACCCATGACGGTCTTATATAGGGAAAATTAGATAAAAAAACCGGACCTTTTAAGAATAATGTGTCTAAATGTTCTGGAATATAGTCCAGTCTAAAATATCCCCTGCTGCACCATGGCTCGTTCATCACACCTGGCTGTAAATAATATGCTACATCAAAGATGGTTCCGAAACGAAGATAGTTATAAATAAAATTGAGGCATACAAACATGCCAATACCAATGAAAAATTGAAAAATTGATGAACGATAATCTGTGATCAATAATTTCAAATTTTCTCTGATGCCTTTTGCCCATTTATCCGGAAGCATCAACAAGAAAAAAGGGAATGAAAGAATAACTGGCAGACGGGACAAATATGCTGCACCCAGAAAAATACCAATAAGCATGGGTCTCTTTTTGCCAAATACCTCATTCAAAGCCAAAAGCATAAAGAAGACAGCTGTTATCTGTGCAAAGTACCATGAGGAACCTACAGATGCCAGGTACCAGTGAATACTACCAAATATGAACATAATAGCCATCCACAGGGCTGATCTATCTGTTCTATTACTACCATCTGAAAAGATTTTTTTTACAAGAAGATATATTAGAACAGAATTCAAACTTCCTACAAGAACACTTGCAAGGGTCTGATCAAACAAAAGTCCTTGTATGGCAACAAATGGAAGAATAATAAATGCTGGCATTGGAGGGGGAATCACATAATATTTTCCATTTAATAATACCAGTTCACTGAGCCATGATGGATGTTCTATCAGATACAGGTGCCCATGTAGAAATGCATCTGCAAGGCGGACAAAATAATTATATGGAGTAGGCCCTCCGCCTGTCATATAATAAATAATAAAGGTCGCTAAGAAAAGAAGTAAAGGAATAAAAAATCGTCTGTGTTTGCTTTTGTTATCAGGCACTTCACATTTCAAACTTTTCGACATAAATTCCTATACTCTTGAAGCAAAGACATACCATCTTAATTGGAAATTCTTAAGAAATGTCCTGCTCATATACCTGTCTAATAAGATAAATAAATTCAGAATAACATTGCTCCTGACTATTATTCCTATAGGACTGAAGAACTCATATAATTTTGATTCTAATATAATAAAATTGTTTGTTTCTAATAATCTTTCAATATTATTCAAAGATAGCGGTCTTTCTTTTCCTGTTGGATCAGCTTTGCTAAGTTTCATATTTATGTAATTGAAAAAATTTAGTTTGTTAGGTTCATCTATAAGTACAGATCCGTTGTGTGATAAAATGCGTGATATATTATATATCGCTATATCCAGATCTCTTGGGATATGGTGCAAAACGCCTGAAACCCAGACAAAACCAATTGTATTGTTTTTGAAAGGCAATCTTTTTATGTCACATACTATATAATCACAATCGACATTGATATTTTTTTTACATTCTTTCAGCGCACCAAGAGACATATCGGTCCCTATCAGATTTTCTGAATATCTGCTTAGCGTTATTAAATGAAAACCAGTTCCGCATCCCAAGTCTATTGTGTATTTAAATTTTCTTTTTTGCATAATTTTACTGATTATAGTATTCCTGATATTTATTTGATACATATAAATATCTTTAGGAATATAATCCTCACGAAAGATGATATCATTATATCTCTTGCCTGTTTTATCGATTATTTTGATATCATCTTGCATAATTACAATCCCATTTTTAATCTGGCAACGTATCTTGGCCTTTCTTTCATTTCTATAAAAATCCTTCCAATATATTCTCCCAATATACCAACCGAAATTAGCTGAATGCCACCTAAGAAAAGTACACTCAACAATAGAGATGTCCACCCTGTAATGACATCCTTGGCAAAGATAGCAGAGTATAGTACATATATCATATAGATAAAACTCAGGCATGAAATACAAAATCCTGCTATTGTCGCTATTCTTAGAGGAACTGTCGAAAAAGATGTCATTCCACTCAGTGCGAATTTGATCATTTTTTGTATGGTATATTTCGGTGTTCCTGAAAAGCGTTCACCGGGTAAATATTCCAAATATATGCTTTTGAATCCAAACCAATGGAACATGCCCCTTAAAAATATCTCATTTTCCTTTAAATTATTGATTTTTTCGACTACTTTCTTATCTATAAGCCTAAAATCAGCGCTACCTTCGTCTATTGGAATATTTGATAGATACGAAAACAGTTTATAAAAATATTTGGATGCATATTTCTTGAAGATATTTTTTTGAGTATGGTCAATTCTTTTAGTATGCACTATTTCAAACCCTTCTTTCCATTTTTCAATTAATTTCTTAATTAATTCTGGCGAATGTTGAAGATCACAATCCATAGTTATTGCTACATCTCCACTACAATTATTATAACCTGCAATCAGTGCAGCTTGATGTCCAAAATTTCTTGTAAAAGAAATCAATTTAATCTTTTTATCAGTTTCATTAATTTCCAAGATACATTTTTCTGTATTATCGGTACTGCCGTCATTAACAAAAATTATTTCATAATCAGAGGTAATGTCTTTCATAACCTTTGTCGTTTGGTGATATATTTCTTTTATATTTCCCTCTTCATTATATGCAGGGATCACAATAGATAGGAACGGATGGATAACAGAATCATTATCGAGTGATTTTTTCGCATTATTTGAAATTCCATCCCCAAAAAAAATCGTTTTTTGTTCTGATCCGATATTCATATCCGTATCAGGAATTTTTACAATGCAACCATTCAGTACCAAATAATCACCGGTCTATGATTATTATTATTACTATATAATGATTGTGATCATCATTACTACATCATGTCAATGCTTTTAGTAGTGTTAATGTCTGCTATCGCACTTTTTCTGATTGGAAAAATCAGTAAGATGGCCGGATACTGCTTTTATCCCTTTTCCGATAAACTTCATATCATCAATGTTCCTTATGGACAGAAGTCTTCTCATGATGTAATTTGGGGAAATGAATACCCTGTAGAGTTCCTGGGTCAAATCTTTTATCTCCTGCTCGGTCATGGGGCATTTCATAACAGGCTCACGCATATCGAATCTGTCCCAATCCTCGATCATAAGCCAGTCCTTCTCCTTGCATTCCTTAAAAAGAGGCGTTCCAGGATAAGGAATGACAATGGTAGCCTGCAGCGTATCAGCCCATCCTTTTTTAAAGATCTTCTGGGCAAGCCTTACGGTTTGCAGGGCATCCTCCTTTGTCTCCCACGGATATCCCATCATTACAGTCAGATGAGGGTCAAGCCCGGCTCTTTTCGCCATGCAGCAGGCCTTTGGTATATCATTCACCTGTGTGCCTTTGTTTATCCTGTCAAGCGTTGTCTGATTTGCAGATTCAACCCCGTACAGGATGAACCTGAATCCGGCCTTTGCCATAAGGTTATACTCTCCCTGGGACAGGGCATTAACCCGCATATTGCAGTGAATATTGATCTTGTTATTATATCCTCTCTCAATCATACCCGAGCAGAAATCATGAAGCCATTTGCCCGCAGGAAAAGACCCTGAATCATCCATTATTTCCTTGACTTTATAATTTGCAATGAGCAAGCCGATCTCATCAAGAAGTTTTTCAGGAGTTCTTGTTCTGAAGCTGGGATAGGTGGTAGTCCATGAGCAGAACGTGCATTTTCCCCACCAGCAATCCCTTCCTACCATGGTATAGGTGCCGGGGGTTTTTTTATAATTTCCGTTCTTTTCACTGTAGAGTTCCCACCTTGTTAAATCCCTATCAATAAAAGGCAGTTCATTAAGATTGTGATTTAGTGTGAATGCTCCGGTATTCAATATGGCACCGTTTTTCCTGTACCATATTCCCGGCTCTAATTCCTTTCCTGTGGACAGGTGATCCGCAAGATTAAGAAGGAGGAAATCATAGTCGCCGCCTGTAAGAACAAAATCGGTTCTGCAATTTTTCATGGATTCCTCAGGAAGAGCTGTCACATGGTCTCCCATGAGGACTATTTTTGATTCCGGAATTAAGCTTTTCAGATTATCTACAATATACCAGTGTTTTTTTATAACAGGAGTTTTGGTCTCCATGGCAATTATATCAGGATGCTGTTTCCGGAGATCATTCTTCCATTTTTCCAGGGTTTTATTTTCAGCAATCCCATCATCCCAGATAACATCAAATCCATTTGTTTTCAGGAGAGTGGCGGCATAAGCAGGAACCATCGGGTATATATACGTCGGATTATTGAACCACTGAAACTGGCGATTTTGAGTAAGGAGCGGAATCCCTTTCGGGCTTTCAAGAGGCGGATAAGATATTGAGACCCTCATGTCATCTCTCCAGTTCCCGCGAAGCAAAGCCGCTCATGAAGTTTATTCCATAAGCAATGTGTGTAATTATTGTTCCTGTGAACACCAGTGGTAACATACGTATATCCTTTCCGTTAATTGTCGCAATTAAAGACACGGCCAATGCCGCAAATACATAGATAGACAGTATTGCAATGTAAAGAAATTGAATAGAGCTTACCATAAATGGAACAATAATCCCTGATGCCATAAAAATCACAAAGAATGAAGGTAAGACATAGTTCAGGCGCAAAGAGGTTTCAGGATAACGCTTTGCAAAAAAACCCCTATGCTGGCCGAACCTTGAGACCTGTATCACATGTTTTTTAAAAAGCGGTCTTCTATGGTGATAAACAACAACATCGGATGATTCAATCATTCTTTTCCCAAATTTTTTGATATCCAGGCATATTAACGTATCTTCTCCCGGCCAGTATTTTTCATTCCAGCCGCCAATTTCCCTGATTGTTGATCTTCTGGCAATGAAATTACATGAGTGGATATCATCCGATAACATTGATCTTCCCGAACGGGATGAACGGGAGGAATGGAATGAACGGAAACGATTTGAAAGGCCCCCCATCATAAAAGAAGATAATACATAACCGCCTGCTTTTTGAAGGATAGAATCACTTCCAGGCGTTATACCCGGCCCTCCAACTCCCGCAATATCAGCATCATTGAAATATTTCAGTGCATTTTTCAGCCATTCTTTTTGAGGATAGGCATCCGAATCAATAAATGCCAGGAATTCTCCATTTGAGTTTTCAAAACCCATATTTCTTTTCTTACCCGGTGATACTTCACCTGTTGCCACAATTTTTACTTTATCTAAAAAAGAATGCTCATGATCCGGCAGCACTATTATCTCAAAATTATCATAATCAAGCTCTTTACATTTTTGAATGCACTCAGAAGTTTGTTCATCAATATCCTTGCAGGGAACAATGATAGATATCCTGGGAATCATAGTAGCGGTTTAATCACATTTTCTTGGATATTGCAATATTTCTTAAGGGATATTAAAAACATTTTTTCCTGGGACAATCCTGTTGTCCAATAAGGGTCTTCAAAATCTTCCTTGCTGTTCAAATCGTTAACAATGAGTCTGACTTGAGCATCAGAAATACGAAAATTCCTGCGTATCTCTGCAAGAACATTTAAATAATGCCCGATTTTGCGGGGTTTATCCGAGGAAATATTCTTGATCGCTCCGCAATGAATACAGTACGGATGCGATCTGATACCATGCTCTTCCTCTCTTGAGATATGAGGAAGCCAGACTTTATCTTTACTGCCACAACTTTGATGTTCACATTTCATTTTTTCCCCTCCTGTTTTCGTCCATATTATCCTGACAATATTTTTTATAAAGATTTCTGGAATATAAATTATTCTATACCTTATCCCATCAATCACATGATTCGCATCATAATGATAATCCTTATTAAACCTTTCGGTAACAGATATTTTTTTGTATGTTTCAAGAAATATTACACATATGCGTTTTGACCTGCACATCCACTCAAATTATTCCTCAGATAGCGGATTATCTATAGATGATATAATAAAAAAGGCTGTAAGAAAAAAACTGGATGGTATCGCGATATGTGATCATAATACTGTAGCCGGAAGTTACCATGCACGAAAACGCGTTAAGGATTTGAATCTTCCTTTGCTTGTTCTTCCCGGGTTGGAAGTTTCAACTACGCATGGTCATCTTATCGTACTTGGGGTAAGAGATAATATCCCGCCGGGCCTTACACCCCGGGAGACTATCGGGATGGTAAGGCAAAAAGGCGGAGTTGTTATCGCTGCGCACCCCTTCAAAACAGGAGGCATTGGCAGTGTCGAAGGGCTTGATATCGATGCTATCGAGACTTTCAATTCAAGATGCATATTCGGGGAAAACAAAAAAGCGGAAAAGATGGCAGTAGAGCTTGGAAAACCGCAAGTCGGGGGAAGTGATTCCCATATGCTGTGGACCATTGGATTCGGATATACGGAAATAGATGCACAACCCGATGAGGCATCAGTGCTAAATGCCATAAGAAATGGAAAAACCTGCCCTGGCGGCAGGATTGTCCCGATATACATTATAATGCTTCAGGCAATACGCGGGGTTTCCTTTGCCTTAAGAAGATAGTTCCATAGAAAGATTTTTTATAATGTTATGCCAATATAAGAAATGCAATGTCAGAATATGATGTAATTATAATAGGAGGCGGAATAAGCGGACTATTATCGGCACTGACGCTTTCAAAACATGGGAAAAAAGTGCTTGTACTTGAAAAAAGCGATGATGTAGGGGGCAACTGCAACAGTTATATGGTAGATGGCTTCCAGGTGGACACTGGGCCACATGCCATCACCCATTTAAAAGAAGGGCCGCTGCGCAGATTGATGGATGAGTATTTCACATACATTCCGTTCTTCGTGGATTATGGACACTATTATGTGCGTACGGAAAAAGGTCTCACGAAGATCCCATCTAATATAAAAGATTTTGTCACTTTTGATATACTGCCGGGAAAAGACCGGCTGCTGCTATCACAGGCATTAACAAAAGCGCTGAGCCAGATGATATTTGGTATGCTGGACAGCGATCAGCCTGTTTACGATTATCTCCCCAAAGGACTTTCCGGAGATACGTATGATTTTGTCAATGCGATCGCATATTTTCTTTCCGGGAAATCAATGAAAGACACATCTGTGAGCCGTGTATTATATGGGAGCAGTTTTGTAAGGGACAGCGTATCAGAGGAAATTTTCAAGGACGTTGAGGGGACATCCGGCACATCTTATGCTTCACTCATATCTGACAAATTATCAAAATACCAGTTAAAAGATCATCTAACCTCATTGAGCCGGCTTGCTACCAATAACGTGGCCTATGCACAGGCTTACCCCCGCGGAGGATTGAGATCACTGCTAAAAGCTGTACTATATTCGATGCCGGCAACAGTACATATAAAAACCGGTTCAAACGTGTGCAGGATATTGACCGATAGTGAAAAAGCGATTGGTGCTGCCACGGATAATGATTCTTACACTTCGGATATGGTCGTTTATACAGGTTTTGTAAAGAGCCTTCCTTCGCTTGTTTCGTTACCACCGGATTATATAAATAAACTTTCGATGATTGACCAGACACTCAGCCTTACTATCTGGCTGGGATTGAAAGAAAAAATGAAAGAATTTGATTATACCGGTTCTGAGGTATGGTTCAAGGGTGGAGCATACTGGGCGATGCCAATTAGCAGCTATGATGCCAGCATTGCGCCCAAAGGTAAGCAGCTTATAGGATTTACTTTTGTTATTGAAGAAAAAAATAACATCGCCTGTGAAAAGAAAAAAGCGATGGAGTTAATTATGAAGGCTGTACCGGGTATTGAAGATAAAATCGAGATGACACATTACCAGGTGACGATTCCGGAAAAAGCCGCTGTGACCATAAATGGATATTTCGCAGAAATACGCTCGCCGGTCAAGAACCTTTATCTTGCCGGAACTGACACCGACAGCCGCAGCATGGGAGTGACCAGGGCGGCGTATTCTGTTCTTGAGATGTTAAAGGCCATGAAAGAGGATAAACAGTTATAGTGGGCAGATAAGGGGATTATGGTGGTATAGAAAAAAAAGTTATTTTTTCCTGTTTCTCATATAATCCGAAAAACCGGAATTAAGAACAAAAACGATACCTATTGTGAAGATCAGAAAACCCAGCAATTTCGGATTAGTATATGTTTCTTTCAAAATAAGCAATACTCCGGCATGCAGCACCAGAAGGCCAAGGATCAGGGATGTTATTTCTTTGTACTTAGGATAAAGAACATAGAATATCAAACTTGATAACCATGTCCCCATACCAAGATATATAAAAGACACATTTTCATAATATATTCCGGCAAAGAAAAATATGGCCCCAAGTATTGCTAACAGGGCTTTTTTTTGTCTATTCATCCATTGCCAGATATCAGCGAACCTGTATTTTAATCTTCGTTTTTGACTTCAACTTTTATCTCACGCACCAATTTAACTCCCAGTCCTCCGATTCTTCCGCCTGTTGAACCCACAAACGTCATAAGCGCAAACCACATGCCCATGTTCGTCATTTTGCTTGATTCCTTTCCGGATATGAGCTCTGTTTCCATAGGCGGGATCCCAGGACCTGTGGGCAGCGATAACTTGACGCTATTCATCTGGATAACAGACGGCGCATCCTGTGCTCCCGTATATACACTGTACATGGAATACACCGAATAGAATATGAATAAAAGACCTAATGTTAGCAGACCGTATCCTATACCTTTAATATTTTTAATGTTTTTTATTTCCATTCTTTCACTTCGGCCTTGTTTTTAAGTACCGTTTTTATTAATTAAAATTATCGATATATATAATTATGCTGCGTGAACATGATGAAATGAAAGATCTTCTTTTAAGAATCAAAAGTCATAAACTATAATTATTTAATGTATCATTACATAACCAGAATAAATAAAAATAAGAGTGTGAGAACATTAACCTTAAAGATTTTCTTTCCCGGAACAACACTGACCTGAAATTATCCGAATTGATACTTTTATTAGCCAGTAACGGACAAATAATAAAAAGAGGGTTCCTGGCAAGCCAGAATAAGGCCGGGACAAGAAATATTTACGGCGAAGAGCAGATGGCACTTGATAAATGGGCGGACGAAGTTCTCATAAATGGATTGAAGAAAACAGCTTTGGTGCGCTATATCGCAACAGAAGAACAGCCGGGAATCATTGAAATCGATAATCCCAGAAACCAGTTTGGGATCGTCATTGACCCTCTTGATGGTTCTTCACTCATTGATGTAAATCTTGCAGTCGGGACAATCATCGGGATCTATCCGGGGAATGTTCTTGATAAGGGTGAGAACATGGTCGCAGCAATGTATATTCTATACGGGCCGCTTACTACGCTCACCCTGGCGGCCGGGAACGGTGTCCATGATTTCGTAATGGATGAAAAAGGTGAATTCCACCTGACCGCAGAAGATATCAAGATACCGGACGGGAAAATATACGCACCCGGCGCCCTTCGGAAGGATTACCTGCCAGCGCATTTGAAATTCATTGAGAGTCTTGAAAAGGATGGTTATAAACTTCGCTTCAGCGGCTCTTTTGTGGCCGACATGCACCAGATACTCCACAAAGGCGGTGTGTTCACATATCCGGGATTTAAGGGAAAAGAAAAAGGAAAGCTGCGGCTGCTTTTTGAGGCAAACCCGATGGGGAAGATAATAACGGAAGCAGGCGGGGCAATAAGCAACGGAAAAACTGATATCCTGTCTATCAAGCCGGATGCGATTGATCATATTACTCCGATCTATGCGGGCGGGAAAAAAGAGGTCGGTTTGATTAACAGGTATATGAATGAAACTTAATTCGAGATTGTTACATTACTTGTTGGTATAATTCTTGTTTCTTTGCGTTCTTCGCGGTTTAAAGCGTTGATTGCTTACCTAAAAGGGCGCAAAGAAACAAGAATTGAAACGGTCACGTAACTTCAGGCCATCCGATAAATCGGCATCAAACGATTATTGCCCCCCCGTTTCTGGCTTTTGTACTGAATACCTGCCCTTTGCCTTCAAGGAAATCATCAGCAATCTTCTCGAGGTTTTCCTTATCCTCCCCGAAAGCATACACCGTTGGCCCGAATGAGCTCATCCCTGCGCCGTATGCGCCGCCATCTCTTAAAGCCTCCATCAGATATTTTGACAACGGCTGCAGATGCACTTCCTGTCTCTTGAAACCCAGCTCCTGGATTGCACTGATACTTTTGCCAAATGCTGCAATGTCCTCTTCAACAAGAGCAGGAAGAAGCTGCATCAGGATCACATGAGACAGCTTCTCGACCTCATGCAACGGTACCGGGCATTTTTCCCTGAATATATTTACTTCATTTTCCTGTGATGCCCCTTTCTGTTCAGGTACAGCGACCACGATATCCCAGTCCGGGAAATCGGTTCTTAACAAAACAGGCGCTGGAGGAAGCTTGCTTGCAGCAGACGGAAGAAATGCTTTCTTCTGGCTGAACTTATGCCCGCCATCAAGTATAAAGCCGCCATTTTCAAATGCAGCAACACCAATGCCGCTTGTCCCGCCCCGTCCCACTTTTACTGCAATTTCATGTACGCTTAAACCAAGATCATATAATTTATTTACGGCCATACCCGCAGCAAGAGCTGCTTGTGTGCCTGAACCAAGACCGATATGTGACGGATAATCTTCCCTGATGGAGATCCTGATCCCTTCACCATCGGTAAGCAGAGACATTGCGGAATTCCTCATGCGCCCAATATGTTCGCTGCATCCTGTTATTTCAAGAATATCCGATTTTTGGGCATTAATTTTAATGACAGGCTTATCAAGAGTTATACCGATGCTGCCATCGACCCGCCCGATACTTGCATTCATATCTATAAGGGTCAAATGCAGCCGGGAGGGAGTGGTGATTTGAAGCATTTTTCAATGCACTATCTTCGTAATATCTATTTCAAGGATATCCTCGGCGCCAAGAGCCTTGAGCTGCGGTATAAGGATATTGATTTCGCTCTTGCTCACCACTGTTTCAACCGCGTAATAATCCGACTTATAAAGTTTTGAAACTGTCGGTCTTTTCATTGCCGGAAGGCCGTTTACAACAGAATCCAGTTTGTTTTCATGGACGTTCATGACTATGAATACTTTACCACGCGCTTCAAGAACCGCCTGCAAAAGGATCTTTATTTCCTCTATTTCCTTGCGTTTCACCGGGTCTTTCCAGGATTTCTTATTGGCAATAAGTTTAGTATTGGATTCAAGGATAGTATCAACGATCTTTAATCCGTTTTTGCGAAGCGTTGAGCCTGTCTCGGTCAAATCCACAATCACATCGACAAGTTCAGGGACTTTTGCCTCTGTGGCACCGTATGAATAACGCAGGTCAACAGGTATCCCCAGCTTATCAAAAAATTTCTTTGTGAGGTTGGGATATTCTGTTGAGACCCTACTTCCCGGTTTTATATCTTTTGCACTTTTAATGTCCTTTTCATTCGGGACTGCGATCACGATCTTGACAATGCCCTCTCCCATCTTGCTATAGAACATATCTGCAATCTCAACAACATCCGAATCAGATTCCATAACCCAGTCTTTTCCCGATATCCCGAGGTCAAAATAACCTTCTTCAACATATTTAGGGATCTCCTGTGGTCTCAGGATTTTGACTTTCCTTATCCTGGGATCTTTTACAGTCGGATTATATTCACGGTCTGTTTTTTTTATCTCAAGGTCTGCCTGTTTAAATAAAAAAAGAGTCTGTTCTTCAAGACTTCCTTTCGGGAGAGCAATATCTAACATAATAATTCGGATTCCTAAATGGATTCACGGATTAAAAGCTTTGCTAACTGGTGGGATGCACCGAAACCCTGAGGATTTCAGAAAAGCTATTTGCTTTTCTTACCCAGTCTGGTCTTTTTGAAAATCACTTCAAGAATTCCGTTGTTGTATGTGGTTTTAATTCCGGTTTTATTAACCCTTGCTGGCAATTCTATCAGTTCATTTACTGTTTCTTCAGGATTATTTGCAGTAATTTCAAGAGATTTTCCGGAGCAGGTTAGCATAACATCTTCAGGTTTAACTCCTGAAAGCCCTATTACAACATGTATGTTTTTTTCAGTCTCGATTACATCCACAGGCGCTTTGTCTTTTCTTGTTATAAGGATATTTTCAGGATTAGCGACTATTGCCGGTATAATGTTAATGTTAACCAGGATCGATATGTTCACTGGTTTTTTTTCCGGAAAATTGACCTCATCCATGATATTATTTAATGTTTCTTCCAATTTATCAAGAAACTTCTCGAAATCATTTCTTTTTTTCATGTCTTTTCCTTTTTAGTCCTGTCTATAGCTTTTGTGATGTCAGCCATTTCTTCATATTCTTTTTGATTCCATTCTGTGGGCCTTACTATATTAAAAGCTTTCTCAAAATGCTCCTTTTGTATCCTGACGTTTGAAACCTCCTTTTTTACCGTCTCCCTGTCCATGCCTGGTTTTATCCAATCCCGAAGAGCGATTATGGCAGCTTCGTGACATATTGCCTCAATATCTGCTCCCACATACCCCTGCGTCCTTTGTGCAAGCTCTTTTATATCCATTTCAGGGGCAAGCGGTTTACCTTTAGTATGAATATTGAATATTATTTCCCTCTCCTTCACATTCGGCGGGCGTATGTAAATGAACCTCTCAAGCCTTCCGGGCCGCAGCAGCGCGGGGTCGACCATATCAGGACGGTTTGTTGCAGCAACCACTACCACGTTCTTGAGCTCTTCAAGCCCGTCGATCTCTGTCAGGATCTGGCTCACCATTCTTTCTGTCACACCGGTGTCGAATGCCATTCCTCGTGTTGGTACCATCGAGTCTATCTCATCAAAAAATATGATCGTGGGCGCAGCCTGCCTTGCCTTCCTGAATGTTTCCCTGATCGCCTTCTCCGATTCCCCGACATATTTACTTAGCAGTTCAGGTCCTTTAATACTTATGAAATTCGCTTCGCTTTCGGTTGCTATTGCTTTTGCAAGCATGGTCTTACCAGTTCCCGGAGGACCAAACAGAAGCACCCCCCTTGGGGGCCTCGTGTGAATGGCTTCAAAAGCTTCTGGGAATTTAAGAGGCCATTCAACAGCTTCGATAAGTTCCTGTTTGACCGATTCCAATCCGCCTATATCAGTCCACCTGACCGCAGGCACCTCGATGAACACTTCGCGAAGTGCTGAGGGCTCGATATTCTGGAGCGCGTTCTGGAAATCCTCTCTTGTCACAACGATCTGTTCCATTATCTCAGCGGGGATCTGTTCATCGATATTGATTTTCGGAAGTATCTTTCGAATAGCATGCATTGCGGCTTCCTTGCACAGCGATGATAGGTCGGCACCTACAAAACCATGGGTCATATCCGCGATCTCTCGCAGCCCTTTTTCTTCTGACATATCCTCTGCCAGCGGCATACCTCTTGTGTGTATCTGGAGTACATCGAACCGTCCCAGCCTGTCCGGAATGCCGATCTCAATCTCGCGATCAAACCTGCCTCCCCGTCGCAGTGCCGCATCAACGGCATTAGGCCGGTTAGTTGCGGCAATAACTATCACCTGACCGCGTTTTTTCAGCCCGTCCATCAATGACAGAAGCTGTGCAACCACACGCCGCTCCACTTCACCTGTGACTTCTTCTCTCTTGGGAGCGATACTGTCTATTTCATCTATGAATATTATAGTAGGAGCGCTTTTTTCTGCCTCCTGGAATATCTCGCGGATATGCTTTTCGGACTCCCCGTAGAATTTACTCATTATTTCCGGGCCGCTTATTGAAACAAAATTCGCATCGGTTTCGTTGGCAACTGCCTTGGCTATCATTGTCTTGCCCGTACCCGGCGGTCCGTGAAGCATAACACCTTTTGGCGGCTCGATACCCAGTTTTTCAAAAAGTTCAGGATGCCGGAGCGGAAGTTCTATCATTTCCCTGATAAGTCCGATCTCGCGCCTCAGACCACCGATATCTTCATAAGTAAGATGGGTCTGCCGCACTTCAAGCTCTTCCATAATCTCTTCCTTTACAACAAGGCTTGTGGTCCTTGATACGATAACAGGACCCTGGGGCTGCGTTGATATTACAATGAAGGAGAGGGGATTGCTTACGGTTTCAACGCGCAGGCGCTGTCCTTTGGCAACGGGCCTGCCTTCAAGCAGTCTGATCAGATACTGCGGACCCCCGACAAGGCGGATCTGCTCTGTCGGGGCAAGAACCACCCTTTTTGCGGTCTGCGGGGTGGATTTCTGAAGATATATTTTATCATCTATCCCGACACGCGCATTCGCCCGTATGTTCCCGTCTATCCTTATCAGTTCCATTCCCTGGTCCTCAGGATAACCGGATCCTGCGATAGCGCACGCTTTTTCCTTGCCCACAACCGTAATGATATCTCCGCTTAAGATGCCCATCTGTTCCATGATGTCGCGATCAATTCGTGCAATATCCCTTCCTACGTCCCTGTGATGGGCTTCGGCAACACGCAGCATTATTCTATCGTTCATAGTATTTCTGATTATATTTTTATTCGTAATAATACTTAAAACATGATGTGAAGAAGAGGATATGACAGTGTGATTTTCCGATTCAATATATCGGGCATCTTGCTCGTGCCAGGATAACTGAAATCCCCCTGGTTTTAAGTTTTGCTTCCAGTAAGCTTTTTATATTAGTAAAATTTGCCGGATCAACAACAGCAGTATCCCTGATATAATAACGCACAAGCCCGGTCAGGTCCGGGACTTTCTGGCCTCCTGTCATTGCAGCCACTTCGTTCCGGAGAATGATAACAACGACGTCATGTTCATTATGGACAGCATTGATAAGAGCAGGGACCCCCGAATGCGCAAAGCCATAATCACCGATCAGGGCGATACCTTTCCTGTTAAACCCGCAGGCTGTACTGATAGATGAACCAAGCGAGAACGCAGCGTCAATTAGCGAGAGGGGCGGCGAGGATGTCATGATAGAACATCCGAGGTCGCCTGCGACCGGGATATCCAGCTCTTTTATTGCTTTATACAGGGGCAGATACGGGCAGTCATCGCACAGGGGGCGAGCACCCCTTTTTTCTATGGTCTGGGGTACTATATCACGTTTTACCGTATCATTACTGATATTCTTAAGTGCTATCCGGATATCCGGTTCTTCTGCAATCCCGTAAGGCATGTGTCCTGTGAGCTTCCCGAAAACCCTTTTGGAAAGCTGCCTTTCAATAACAGGCTCTGTTTCTTCCACAATAAGTATCCTTGAATGATCTTTTATGAAACGGTCAATAAGTTCAAGAGGCAGCGGATTGACGACTGTGAGGGACAGATGGGAAACACCATCGGGTATTATTAAATCAACAAGCGATGATGGAAAACCCGACGAGATTACTCCAAGATCACCTTTTTTTTCATAAGTATTCAGTTTTGTGGTCTCCGCGTACATACACATGTGCGGGAATGATTCCGCATGGAACCGCTGGTGTTTTCCCAGCATTGTAAGGAGCCAGATATTCTTATCAATTTGTTTTACCGGGATTGTCTCCCTTTTCCTTTTGATATCTCCAGCGCTTTTCAATAACCTGCCTGTAAGCCGGATTATTACCGGAGTTCTTATTTTTTCTGATAAAAGAAATGCTTCTGTCACACAAAGATAGGCATTTTCCGGTGTTTTCGGGTCAAATACCGGTACTTCTGCGATAGACCCGTAAAAACGCGAATCCTGTTCATTCTGCGATTTTTCGATCCCCGGATCATCCCCCGCGAAAATCACAACTCCTGCGCCAATTGTATGTATCGCTGAGGTCACAAGAGGATCGGAAAGTATGTTCATACCCACATGTTTTGTAATGACGGCGCTCCGTTCCCCGCATACCGACGAGCCCAATGCAATCTCCAGCCCGACTTTTTCATTAATAGACCACTCGTGCTTTATCCTGTCACCCAGTGCATCCATGAGTTCGGTTATCGGATATCCCGGGACACCTGTGACTTTTTTCACGCAGCTATCAATAATACCGCTAACTACCGCATCAAGGCCGTTCATATTAATACCCATCGTATTGATACCCGTTCATATTATTACAGATTCATCGTTTCTTGAGAACCAGGGAAGAGCCGCAAGCGCCCCGATTATTCCTTTTCCACCTATGCAAATCTCAACATCATTTTCCACTGCTGTTTTCAGGGTCAACTCCCTGGTTATCATCCTGCTCCTGCACAGCCTGCTGTATTCCATAAGAGCCTGTGCGTCAAAAGCAGATAAAGCAACCATCCCTGTCTCAGGTGATACGCTGTACTTAAGAAGCCCCTCTTTTACTTTTGAAACCAGTTCTTCCCTGGCATTTTCAATACATGCGAATTCAAGCACTGTCGCCACGCAGTTCTGGGTCTTATCAGGAACAGGATAAAGCTGGACAAGCGTATGTGAAATGTACTTATGTTCCAGGGAATCGACTGCAGCTCCGATATTATGGGCAAGTGTCCAGGTCGCCCCTACTTCTTTTGAATCCGTATTATCAATCCCTATCAGCACCCGTTCCCTTCGCGGGACAACGATCGTACCGCTTGCGCGTTTCCCCCCCCCGGACTCTGAAATATTGGAGCGAAGGACGCCGCTGGCATATGCCCTGCAAGTGGTCGCCCCAACGCCTCCGCCGCCGAGGCCGCTATAGGTTATCTCTATCTCACCATCGTTTACGATAACAGATTCGATGCCTGCTGCGGCTGTTGATGACTGCAGGGCCAGGTCTGATCTTCCTACCATTATAAGGTATCGCATCATGTCCCCGACCGAGCGGTTCTTGATAACAAGCGGGCTTTTGGAATAATGATACAGAGCCCAGGCTGATCCGCCATAGCAACTGGAATGTTCCATCAGTTCTACAAATTCATTCTTTTGATCGGCTACTGCATAAATACCTTTATAAAGAATATTATAGGGATCTTTAAGATTCATAATCACTGGTTTTAAGTATTCTATCTGATATATTAGTTATGGGTAATAATCCATATGAACTATACAATCCTGTTTATCTTGTTGATGTTCCTGACCCTGAGTAATGTTCAGGCGCTGGAAGAAGGTGTTTCTGTTCCCCTTGTTGCTGATAAAAGCACAGCAGATGGAGAAGAAGGGATACTTCTTGGAGCTGAGGTAATAGTCACAAACGGCACAGGCCATGTATTCGTGGACACTAATCCCTATACTCAGGTTGATCTTCAGGGTTCGGCCAGGGTTGCGGCCATGGTGGCTTCTGATGTCCTGGCAGTGGATCAAAAGACGTATGATTTCTACTACATTATCGATATAAGTTCACCTATTATCGGCGGACCCTCAGCTGGCGGGGCACTGACAGTTGCAACCATTGCAGCCATAAATAAATGGACTCTAAAACCCAATGTCGTAATGACAGGAATGATAAATCCTGACGGGTCAATAGGACCCGTGGGCGGGATACCATTCAAGCTTGAAGCCGCAGCTGCAAAAAACGCCACGCTCTTCCTGATACCCGAAGGCCAGAGTACAGTAACGGTGACAAATACCTCATCCCGTTCAAGGGGTACATTGATAGTCATTGAAGGTAAAGAGGAAACAGTTGATGTTGTTGAATTCGGGAAAAAGTTGAATGTCACTGTGAAAGAAGTAAATACGATCCAGGATGTTGTTCTGGAATTTACTGGCAATAAGATCACTAAACCTTCATATAACGGCACTATTTTGACCACTCAATATATGGACCTTCTCAAACCTCTTGCAGAGAACCTGAAAATGGAATCCGGAAATATGTATAAAGAAATGATCTCATCCATATCCAGAAACCAATTCACAGATACGGCAAAGGATACCCTGGATAGGGCAGATAAGATGTATGATGAGAAGAATTACTATGCTGCAACTTCCTTATATTTCAATTCAATGTTCACTATGCGCTTTGTCCAGTGGAAGGACGGATATGATAAAGCTTCGGATAAAGAAGCATATCTTGCCGGGCTTGTAAATAGAGTTGATAAACAGATTAACGCCTCTGAAGCAGACCTTCAAAACTTCACATTATATGGGGTAAGCGATGTGGAAGCGGTGGGAGCTGCTGAATCAAGGATCACGGCTGCCAGGCTGAAGCTTGACGAAGCGAAAAAAACAAATGATACGGAGGGTAAAATATCATCACTGGCTTTTGCTAATGAGAGGGCGCGCACAGCACAGTGGTGGCTTACACTTGCCTCGCCTGACGGGAAGATCGTGCCTGAAGAAATATTGAAAGACCGCGCAGGATGGTACCTGAGCCAGGCCCAATCCATCAATACCTACATGATAACACTTATTTCAGAAAGCGGTTCTCATCCTGAGATCAGCGGCGCTGGTGAGGATATAGATCATGCACAGAATGAAATGGAACGCGGCTACTATTCTGGCGCGATATTTGATTCGCTCCAGGCCACAATAAAATCCAGCACCTCGATAGGACTGCTGGGTAAAACAGATGTGCAAAAGAAAATACAGGAGAGTAATGAAGCTGCAAAAGTAGCGATAAACGAAGCCCGCACCATGGGAATAGAACCCACTCTTGCAGTGAGCGCATATGAATATGGGGAAACAATGACCGATCCTTTTGAGAAAATCTCCCAGTATTCATATGCAAAGATGATCGCACAGACATCCATCGTGCTTAAATCCCGTTCAATCCCCTCAAATCAAACACCTGTTAAACCGGTCATTACTCCATATGCACCAGAACCATTTGAGCCTCTGATACCCACAGCTATTGCTACATCAAAAAAACCCGGTACAAAAATACAAATTCCGGGTTTTGAAGCTATACTGGCTGCTATATCGATACTATTGATAGCAAGAAGGTTACAAAAGAAGTGAACCCGTTAATTAATCCATTAATTATATCCCCAATGCTGTCTTAAAAAGCCGTCATGAAGTACATCATAGTCACCGGCGGTGTGATGAGCGGACTTGGAAAAGGAATAACATCCGCCTCTATAGGGCGTATCCTGAAAAACAAAGGTTTCAATGTAACGGCCATCAAGATCGACCCTTACATTAATATCGATGCCGGGACCATGAGCCCATACCAGCACGGTGAGGTCTTTGTCCTCAAGGACGGCGGCGAAGTTGACCTGGACCTTGGTAATTATGAACGTTTTCTTGATATTGAATTAACACGCGAGCACAATATCACCACAGGCCAGGTGTACCAGACGGTCATTGAGAAAGAAAGGCGCGGGGATTATCTTGGAAAAACCGTACAGATCATTCCCCATGTAACAAATGAGATAAAAGAACGAATCCGAAAAGTCTCAAAAAATAGCGGCTGTGAAATTTGTATCATTGAAATAGGCGGCACGGTTGGCGACATCGAAAGCATGCCCTTCCTTGAAGCGGTGCGGCAAATGCACAGCGAAGAAAAGGAAGAGAATATTGTTTTTGTGCATGTTACGCTTGTTCCTCTTGATACGCAGGGCGAACAGAAAACAAAACCCACGCAGCACTCTGTAAAGGAACTCAGGAGCCTTGGCCTCCAGCCTGATGCGATAGTAGCGCGATGCAAAGAACCGGTGCTTCCCGACACAAAATCAAAAATAGCACTCTTTTGCGATGTACCGGCAAGCGCGGTCGTAAGCGCTCATGATGCAAGTGATATCTATTATGTTCCGACCCTTATGGAAAAAGAGGGCCTATCCGGTTATTTAATGCAGAAACTTAAGATCACGGAAAAAGAAGTCTCGCATGACTGGGAGATATTGATGAAAAAGATGGCTTCCGTTGACAGGGAGATCCGCATAGCTGTGGTCGGGAAATATGCGCATCTTGGCGACTCTTATATCAGCATAAACGAGGCACTCAAACATGCAGGAATAGAATGCGGCTGCCGTGTAAAGGCAGATTGGCTTGATGCCGAGGATTTCGAGAAGAACCCTGCTGATATCGATATACTTCGAAAATATAACGGTATCCTTGTCCCCGGTGGATTCGGCGTGCGCGGGACGCAGGGAAAGATTCTTGCCATAAAATTCGCGCGCGAGAACAATATACCATATCTGGGATTGTGTCTTGGTATGCAGCTTGCAGTTATCGAATTTGCGCGAAACGTACTGGGATTGGCGAACGCGAACAGCTCCGAACTTGCAGCGACTGAGCATCCTGTTATCGACCTTTTGCCTGAGCAGGAAAACATAAAGAATATGGGCGGAACAATGCGTCTTGGGAACTGCAAAGCAACACTTGTTGAAGGTTCTCTTGCAAGCAAATTATACGGATGTACCACTCTTATCGAACGCCACCGCCACAGGTATGAGGTAAACCCCGTATACATAGAACAGATAGAAGCAAAGGGTATGAAATTCACAGGTAAGAACGACCACAGGATGGAAATAGCAGAAATACCCGGCCACAAGTTCTTCTTCGGCTCCCAGTTCCATCCCGAATTCAGATCGCGCCCGGGGAAGCCTTCACCGCCTTTTCTGGCATTTGTCAGGGCGGCGATGCAATGATATTTTAAGACTCATTTATCTTCATGTCAACGAATTAGAACAGTTTCAAAGATTTATAAAACTATTGAAAAGATTGATGTGCTAAATGGTCAATAAATTGAGTTTCTTCCTTGAAGAACTTTTTGGAAAAAAAGTTGATTTAATCACAACCAGTGGATTGGACAAGTATGTCCGCCCATATGTGGAGAGGGAGGTTGTCTGGTGTGAAAAGTGATGAAGTTTTTATAAAACATATCCTTTAAAAGAAAAATACCCTGATATTGAATGGAAGAACCAAGCTCCCATAGGAGTTATTGGTGTTTGCTATATTGCACCACTTACTCCACCCTCTCCCTCACCATCTCCATGCCCTTCTCCAGCGCCTCCTCGATCTTTGAAGCATCCGTCCCTCCGCCCTGCGCCATCCCTGGCTTTCCTCCGCCGCCCCCGCCCACGAGCTTTGACATCTCGCGAACGATAGCGCCTGCATTAACACCCATCTCCCGGGCGCGCGCGCCTGCCCCCACCACGATCTTAACGCCGCCTTTTTCACTTGCCAGGATAGCCACAACATTGTCGTTCTTGCTGAACTCCGTAGCTGCCTTGATAAGTTCCTCTACGTCGGCCTGGGGAATTTTTTTGGTGAGCACTTTGAGACCGTTAATATCCACGGCTTCGCCCATCATCGCCGTCACCCTCACTTCCGCAAGTTCTGCTTTCAGGCGCTCGTTCTCTTTCTTAAAGTCCTTCCATTCATCAAAGAACCTGTTTACTGTATCGGGAAGCTGATCGGGTGAGACACGAAGCGCTTCAGAAGCTTTGTTCAGGAGTTCATCCCTTTCCTGCATGCGTTTAACTGCAGCTTCACCGGCTGAGAATTCGATACGCTCAACGCCATCCTGTATCCTTTCTGTCTTTATGAGCTTGATAGGGCCTATCAATCCCGTATTTGAAACATGCGTTCCGCCGCAGGCTTCCACATCATTGCCCACGCGAAGAATGCGTATCTTCTTTCCTGGAGGAACGCCGCCCTGGTAGAGCACAAATCCGTAACGCTGTTCAGCTTCGATCCTGTCCATCCAGTCGATGAAAACCGGCCGGTTCTCCATCACGGCTTTGTTCGCAAGAAGTTCGATCTCTTTGAACTCTTCATCTGTAATGCGCTTAAAGTGCGTCAGGTCAAGCCTTGCCCTGTCAGTTGACTTTTGCGCGCCTGTCTGCCAGATATGCTTCCCAAGCACAGATTTAGCAGCCTCGTTCACAATATGCGTGGCAGTATGGTGTCTCATATGGGCCATACGCCGCTCCCAATCAATTATCCCTTTTACCGTATCGCCTTTCTTGAACCCGAAATCCGAATCGGTCTCATGGACTATAACCCCATTGATGTTCTGTGCATCCACTACGTTCGCGACAAAATCATTTACCGAAAGCGTCCCGTGGTCAGCAGGCTGGCCGCCGCCTTCAGGATAGAACATCGACCTGTCAAGTATTATATTGTTTTCAATAACTTCAAGAACCTTTGCTTCAAATTCCTTTTCTTCGGGATATTCATAATAGAGCTTTTGGGTTAAAGGTAATTCAAGCGGAAGCTTATCTTCTTCTTCTGTTTGCGCCTTGCTGTGTGATTGTGCGACAAGTGAATAGAAAGTATCAGGAAGTTCCACATCGACCCCGGCTTCTTTTGCAACTTCGCGGGTTATCTCAGGCGGGATACCGTGTGTATCGTATAACCGGATCAGTTCACCAAGGGGGATCGCCTGTTTTTTTTCCTTAAAATGCGAAGCCGTCTTTTTCACAAGCTTCGTTCCTCGCTCAATGGTATCAGCATATTTCTCTTCTTCAAGTGCAACAATTTCCCTTATCGTATCAAGCCGCTCCCTGAACTCCGGGTATTCCGGGAAATTCCGTATTTGCATCTCGATAATTTCAATAAGAGGTTCTCTTATGTCTAGTTCTTTCATCAGGCGCAGCGTCCGGCGAAGCACAAGTCTTGTAAGATACCCGGCCTTGACATTTGATGGAATGATACCATCACCCAGCATGAATGCAAGGCACCTTGAATGATCGGTTATAGCATAAACAGTCTCTACCGGCACCATTATCCTCTGCAATTTTTCAACAGTAGTTCCGATGTTATCCGCGACTTTCTTTCTTAGCTGTAGAAGGTTTGCCTGTCCGCTGATATCCATCACACCGGCAAACTTTGCATTTTGTGAGAAAATCTGCGCATATTCCGGATTTTCGATCGAATGTTCAATACCTGCAAAATCCATCAGTTCATTCACGATCTTGGGGAATACTGCGTCATATATCGTGGGTGAGCCTTTGGATGCCCATACGAACCTTTCAAGACCATATCCTGTATCAACAATATAATTATCCATCTTTTCATAAGTTTCACCTTTGATTTCAATTGATCCGCCCTTTGTCTGCTTCAGGTCCATGAAGACAAGCGTTGCAAGTTCAAGCCCGCCAACCAGCACTTCAACGCTTGGGCCTGCATTTCCTCCCCCTGCCCAGGGTGCTTCCTTATAAGTCACTGTATTCAGGTCAAGACCCAGGCTGGCAAGCAAGGAATCGCAAAGTTCCACAGTTCTGTCTTTCCAGTATATTTCCTGTCCGCGCTTGTTAAAACAGTGATGTGCCATCATTTCAAATGTTGTAAGATGCCGTCCACTCCTGCCTACTGCATCAAGGTCATCAAGACGTATGCAAGGCTGCGATATCGTGAGCGGATTAGCAGGCGGCGGGACAAGACCGGATGTCACAAAAGGCTGAAAATCCGCAATTGAAGCGATTGTAAGATAAATATCATCACGCCAACGTGCTATAACAGGATAACGATCCACACGGGTATGCCCTTGTTTCTCGAAAAATGAAAGATATGCCTCCCGCATTGAAGATATGTCGCGTCCTTTCTTGAAAACAGGCGCTCCTATAAATGAATATGAAACGCAGGGAGGATCTCCGCAGAATTCGGTTTCGATATCCCTTGTCCAGAAGTTTTTTTTGCACTTCGGGCACTGTTTACGCATAAACCCGTTCTCTTTGAAATAATCAAGCTGGTATTCGTCCATAATATCTGGGGGTAGTTATTGTAAAGGGAATAGATAACTATTCTGGAAAATTATTCTTAAAAATCCTGCTGAAAAGATCAAACAGTTTCTTTATTTATCCCTATTACTGCAAAGAAACGTTTCACTACAGCCTCTTCAGCCAGTTTGAGAAGTGTCTGCTTATCTTTTGTACCGCTAAACACACCAAGAGGGATCTGCGCACCAGCCAGCATGGCATGCCCACCTGCTTTATCAGCCCCGAATGCATCTGCCAAAATCTTTCCGATATTTATCCGGTCATCCCTGCTCCTTCCGGAAATATATATCGTATCTTCCCCGAGGCCAAATACCAGCGTTGTAGTTATTCCTTCGAGCGTCAGCAGGTAATCCGCAGCCTGCGCCAGCGTATCCCTATCGCGTATCGTTCCTACGTTTGATATGAGGTAACTTCCTTTTATCTGTCTGTTCTTTATAGCCTCACCAAGAATATCGATCGATTCTGTGGACTTTGATGGAGTCTCGATCCGGTTCAGTATATCATGGTTCGCAAGAGGAAAGAGAAACGCTGCAGCCGTCATGTCTGCAGGATCGGTATTCCTTCTGAAGTCATCCGTGTCCACTTTTATGCCGTATAATAGCGCTGTTGCAAGCTCGGTCTTTATAGGTATTTCAAGTTCCTGGAGGTATTTTGTCATTATGGTAGCAGTCGCGCCTATGTTCTGTCTGATGTCAATGTATTCTGCTTCCACATCTTCCATATTGGCCTGGTGGTGGTCTATTACAATGCTGACCTTCGTACCTGGGGTAAGAGGATTATTCAAACCGGGAACAGAAGATTCTATTAGCGCTATTTTTTTATAGTCAGCAGGCTTGAAGTCTTTTGAATTGTCCATTTCTATATCAAGGAGATTTACAAAAGCCTTGTTTTCATGGTGCCCGATGATACCTTTATAAATAATTTCAGCTTTAACCCCTACGCTGTTGGCAATTTCCTTTAGACCCATAGCGCTTGAGATCGCATCCGGGTCGGGATTGTCATGGACTATTATAGCCAGTTTCCCGTCTCCCACGGTACTTATTAATTTCTTTAAATCCTGGGCCAGTTTTACGGATTTCATTTTTTCGATGTACTGTACAATAGCTGTAGCTATCGCTTTTATGGGCAGGTTCGAAGGAAGGACCACAAGATCAGCGCCAGCAGCTTCCAGTTCTTCTTTCTGTTGATAATTGTTGACCCTTGCAACAATTTGCACATCGGGAGCTTCTTTTTTTATGAAATTCAATGCCATAGTATTGGCTTCGATGTCAGAACTCATTATAAAAACAGATTCGATATTTTGAATATCCAAACCTGAGAGAAACTCGGTATCACCTATATTTCCCTGTATTGCATTAAGATTTTGTTCCAGTAATGTCTTGACCTTTGCAGAATCATTATCCACAAGGATTATATTCTTGGTCCTGGTCTCAAGTTCTTTTGCAAGAGCAAGACCAATACCTCCACTGCCAAGTACCGCATATGTTGCGTTGACGGGTTTCAAATCTTTTGAGTTCTCCTCGATATGAAAGCCTCCTATCTTACGCTCTATATTAAGCAGCTTGTATTAAAATGCATTGGCATTTTAATTAAACAACCGATTATTTTCGCTCCGAAAATGACCTGCCATGAGAATGGCGAATACATACCCCCTGCCCGGTAATACAGTGGGAACATACTAAATTCCCGCACAGTATACATGTTTGTAACTTTTCAGCATGTCCGCATATACTGCAAACCCCAGTAACTTCCATAATCTTCACCGGTTAAATATTAAAAATTAAGATGCTTGATGTGGAACATAATATTCCTCTATCACCCATGATTCAATCGTCTCAGGTTGTTTTTTTCCCATATTTTTTATCAATGCAGGCCGTTTTTGCTGGATTTCTGATATTTTGTTGTTCATTTATATCAATGGCATCCATCCGGGATGACAGTCTCCATGTAATTTGAGTCCTTATAAGAATTTAAAGTTATCGATTCCATTGCAGGGATAGAACCATTTTATGATTTTATTGCATTCACAAGTTCTTCTATCTTTCCTCTGACATCATCGACCTGTTCAACGATGGTACCGGTAACGATCATATCAGCGCCGGCTTTTATACGTTCTTTTGCAGTTATCCCGTCACGTATTCCGCCGCCGACAATTACTTTTGTGGTTTTCCCAACAACATTTTTCACTGCTGCTACCATTTCAACCGGCACCGGTTTGTCGGCTCCTGAGCCTGCTTCAAGATAAATGTAATGCATTCCCATATATTTTGCAGCAAGAGAATATGCCACAGCCAGCTTTGGCCTATTCCTCGGAATAAGGCGGGCATCTCCCACCCATCCGGCAGCACCCCCCGGTTCTATAACAATATATGCCATAGAAATCGGTTCAATGCCGTGTTTATAAACAAGAGGCGCTCCAATTGCCTGGTTGGTGGTAATGTAATTGACATCCCTTGAATTAAGAAGGCTCATGAAAAATACCGCATCAGCACCCGGTGCAAGCCCGGCGGCATTTCCCGGGAAAAGAATGACCGGAAGATCACATGCAGACTTGATAGCCCGCACCGTCTGTTCAACAGTAGTTCCGGTAGCTCCTGTAGAGCCACCGACCATAATTGCATCCGTGCCGCCGAAAAACGCTTCTTTTGCGATCTTGCCAGCTACATCAGGCGATTGTGAGTCAGGGTCTAAAAGGGTAAGGTGAACGGAACCTTCTTTTTCAACTATCTGGTTGAGATGTTCCTCAACTGACATTAAGTTACGTTCCCTTAAGTTCCTTTGATTTCATTCTAAGATTCTTATATCCGCATTTTCTGCATCGTGTTGCACGTACTGAATTTCTTGCATTACATTTCATGCAAATTTTCATGTGCAGTAGTATTTTTTCCGCTTCTGGAAATCTTGCCATAGTTCACCTCTGGTGAACTGCCTACTTGAATGTTATGGCATTTAACCTTTTTGTATCAAGATCTTTTTATTTTTCCTTCTTCCACCTGCCGCACTATCTGCGGGTAATTCCCGAATACCGAAGCAAGGTCAATTGTGCAAACCACATCCACGATGCCAACAGCCGCTATGGGATGACCATCCCTGTCCTGGATAGGGGTAACAACAACGGGTATCCCCTTATATGCCCCCTGCGAAGGTATCGTATGTATCACACAATTTTTTTGCAGTGCTTCTTCAAGCACCGGCCCGGTATAATCTTTATCAACCACATTTCCTTTTTCAAGCCTGACACCTTTCTTATTTTTGGTTCTCATTGTGACAGGCAATGAGAACAATTCATGGACCATTTTTGCAAATGGAAGTATCTCTTCACTTGAAGAATTTTCGGATATACGCAATTCAGACATGTATTATTCTCCTTTACTATTAATATTCTATTTACAGCCCCACTTCTTATTGATTATCATTCTATTGATTATCATTCGCTGCACTTAATATCTTTTTCCTTTATTTCTCCGCCCGGCATGACTTCTTCGAATATCTGCCCTTCAAAAGAATATACCTCTGCTCCCTCAAGCCATGCATCAGGCATGAGTCCCGCCTTCATACAGGTCTGGCACAGGAATTCAGTACAGTCAAAGCCGTGCTCCACTGCTACCTGCGGAAGAAGAAGCCCTGAACATAGGCTTGTCGAAACAATAAGACCGTCCCTTCCGATTACTATCTTATCAGGTATGTCTTTGGGTTTTGCTTTTATATGTTTGGGGACAGTAAGTATTGTCACCTCGATAACAAGTTCATCGATCTCTTCAGGCTGCACAGGAGGAAAGCGCGGGTCCTCACGCGCGGCATTAATGGCTGATATAATAATCGCTACCCCAAGTGGCAGCACGGGATATGGTCTTCCGATACAGCCGCGAAGTTCTTTTATTTCTTTATTCTTATTCAATGTTACAAAAACACCGCGCTTTTCCTTGAAAACATCCGGAAGATTTCCCGGTTCGATCTTTCTTCCTTCATTGAGGCATTCTTTTATTGCCGTTCTTGCCAGACGTACAGCTATTTCTCCCTCTGATTTCGTAAGCATGATAAAGGATTATTGATAAAGGATATTAACCTTTTCTGCTGGCTATCCACAATTCTTATTTAGTGTGAGAGCAAGTATCGGGAGATTTCATGGAAAGGTTCAAATCAAGAGATATTCTGATTGTTATTACAATAGGGGCAATAATTTTCACAATTTTTGCAAATGAGATAGGATTTGAAAAATTCATAAATTTATTAAATAATGTCAATAAACCTCTACTTCTTCTTGCAGTATTCTTCAATTTATTGAATATGATAACCTTCACTATCTCATGGAGATACCTGACACCGGCAAAGATCAGTCTTTACAAATTATTCAAATTCTTTATGGCAGGTACATTTATCAATAATATCACACCATCTTTCGGGACAGCAGGCGAACCTGTAAAAGCCATGTTCCTAGGCAAAGAGACAGGAACAAGTAAAGCTGAATGCTTCGCTGGGATTGTTTCAGTAAGAATGCTCAATATGTTCCCCTTCTTAACCATCGGGATGCTGGGTATCTGGCTCTTGTTCTCTCATCCCGGAATAAAACTGGGGTTCTGGACGATCGCCGGACTATCATTCTCAATCATACTTTCGTTTTCAATATTCGGTCTTATTATCTATTTTTATATGCGTAAAGACAAGCTATCTTCATTTGTCCATTCATCTATCCGTTTTTTTGCCCCATTTATCGGATTAGTTAAAAAAGGTTTTGACCATACTACATATGTTGCTGCTGTGGATGAATCAATTAATTCATTCCACGGGGGTTTGAAAAATATACATCAGGATAAGAAGGCTCTGGCAAAATCAACCCTGTTCTCGTTCCTCGGATGGTTCTTTGACATCCTTGCGATATATACGGTATTTTTATCCATCGGCGAAACTCGTATCCATATCAGTGTATTGATTATCACCTACACGATATCCATGATAAGTGGCTGGCTCCCTCTGTTCCTCCCGGGCGGGCTTGGAATTGTTGATGGTACCATGGCGATACTTTTCATATACGGCGGTGTTCCTGTTGAAATGGCCGTACTTGCAACACTTCTTTACAGGCTTTCATCCTACTGGTTAAACACATTATTGGGAGCGTTCTATTTTTGGATTCTTTTAAAGAATAGATAGGTCATCCTTTGTAAAAGCGAAGCTGCCATTAATTTTCACATGATCCGGAAGGTCACCGAATCTTGACTTCAGTATCAGGTCGGCTATCTGGGTTTCCATCACTCTTGATATCCCTATTATGGATGAAGTCGGCCTGGGGTTGACATCCACTACATACGGTTTATCCCCAAGCACAATATCCACTCCTGCGTATCCATGGCATCCCAGGACTTTTGCTGTTTTTTTTGCTACATCAATTATCTCTTCGTTCCTTTCGCAATAATACGGCACTATCCCCCCTTTATAGGAAAAGTTGCCTCCTATTTCTATTAACTGCCTGTTAACTGTAAGAGGAAGCTGTGTTCTTCCTGTTATCAAACTGACGCTTATGTGATCCCCCTCAATAAATTCTGTCGCGATATAACCTTCTTTTAATTTTCCGCTCCTGCTTCTATATATTCCTTCAGAAGCACAGCCAGACCTGGGTTTTATCACGGAATCCCCATTATACCGCCCGTTTCCAATGGTTTCGGGGACAGGTATTTTTTCAGAGGAAAGAGTACGGGTACATTTCAATTTATCCGCGCATAAGCGCACCGTATCAGGCGGGCATCCGAGGTTCACAGAATTATTTTCTATTATCTCGGTCAGATCACCGAGAATTTCATCAGGGGCAATAACTAAAGCAGAGTCACATTCTTTTGAGAATTTCCGAAGCGTTTCCTCAAATCCGGTTGTCCGTACAGGCTTCCCCACTTCAAGTTTTATGCCTGCCGAAGGATATAATACCTCATGACCGCATGAGACAAAACTTCTCACAAGAGTATGAAGCATTGCTTTTCCTTCAAGCATAAATTCATTGATGCCAGCACCCACTGCATATTCTGCGATAAGTATTTTCATAGAATAATGTAATGGATCAGAAGATATTAAAATTGCGGTTTCTTCTTGAAATACCGCTCTTTTTCACTGAAGATACATCCGCAATATTTTTGCATATAAAGACCGAGATCCTTTGAGAGATCACGGGATTCCTGATATCCTTTCCTGAAATCCTCATAATAGAACTCTATCCCGAATTCGGCAGCAATTTTTTCTCCGGTGCTGACAAGTGTTTCATGTTTCTGGTATGGCGAAATAAGAAGGGTGGTCGTAAAAGCATCAAATCCCAGCTGCTTTGCCATTTTTGCAGTTTTCATAAACCTATCGGTGTAGCAAAACCGACACCGTTCTTCTGCGGCAAGAGCTCCCCGGAGATAGTCTTCTATTTCGTAATTATGATTGTAGATCACTGTTGTTCCTTTTAATTCCACATATTTTTCAACCGATTCGAGACGGTTTTTATATTCCAAATAAGGATGGATATTGGGGTTATAAAAAAAAGCTTTTACATCATGTCCTTCCTCCAGCATTCTTTTATGAGGATATGTGAAGCATGGGGCACAGCAAACATGGGTGAGAATTTGCATAATCCTACTTCTTAGCCTCTGGAGGAATGACGCCGAGCTGTCGCAGCAGACCTAGCTGGTCTATCAAGTCCCAATGATCTGTGATCTTACCATCCACAATGCGAAGAATGTCGATGACTTCAATTGCCACACGTTTACCAGTAGGGGGTACGCCCAGAAACTCACCTTGGTGCGTGCCATGAAGCGTTTTACGGGTCGGTACAGCGCTGTGGTCGACAAAGTTAGCGGCGAATAATTCGTCTACAATGGCGATGTTACCCTTGCTTTGGGCTTCATCTACCAGACAACGGACGATGGCCTTGTTTTCTTCTATTGACATGGTATGACTTCCTTTCAATGCTTTTGTTAGATAACTTTCAGGCAGGATAGTGAATATCTTCCTATGTTCAGATAGTTATTGAAATTAACATTGCTCCCAGTTCAATCCCCATCCACATCAGGTATAACCCAATTGTCTGTGGGATTTTATTGTCAGTCAGTATGCTCGAAATGTTCTTATACTTGACCTAGGCAAAAGTATATATTGGAGTTTATCATTATCAGCAGTAGATAACTTTTAAGTAGAAAATTAATCTTGACTTTTATAAAGTTGTGTTTGTAGCTCTTAATTGTTTTATATGTAAATTAAGGAGGTTAGAAAAAGCATAATTGCTTTTTCATAAAAATTATGGAAAGTTTTAAAATTCTGGGCATAAGTGAGCCTGTTTTGAGATCAATAAAGGATGAGAAGTTTGAAAGCCCCAGCGAAATCCAGGAAAAATCAATTCCTTTGATCGTGGCAGGAAAAGATGTTATTGCAGGATCTGCAACAGGGTCTGGAAAGACGCTTGCATTTGCCTCAGGCATATTACGGAATGCAGATAAAGGAAGAGGTATCCAGGCCCTTGTCCTGACCCCTACAAGAGAGCTGGCTGAGCAGGTCTCACAGGCTTTGACTAAATTTTCAAGGTATAAACCTCTGGAAATCATAGCGGTCTATGGCGGTGTGGGAATAAACCCTCAGATCAGGGGATTAAAAACAGCAGATATTGTTGTAGGAACACCTGGCAGGTTGCTTGACCATATCGCAAGAAATACTCTCAGGTTAGGCAGAGTAAAAACACTTGTCCTTGATGAAGCAGACCGGATGTTTGATATGGGATTCAGGGATGATGTTGAAAAAATAATCAGAAAATGCCCTGAGGAAAGGCAGACACTTTTATTCTCAGCCACTATCACAAAAGAAGTTATTCTGCTTTCAAAGCGCTACATGCAAAAACCGCTTCAAGTCTCCGTAAATTCTTTAGTTGACCCGAAAAAATTAATACAGACATATTATGATGTTGCGGATGAACAAAAATTTTCTTTGCTGCTGCATCTATTGAAGAATGAGAAATCAAACCTTATTATGGTTTTTTGCAATACCAAGAGAAATACTGACAAAGTTACAAAAAACCTGATCTTTTCGGGTGTAGATGCCCTTGCTATCCACGGCGGATTGACCCAGTACAAACGGAATAATGTGATGCAGCGATTCCATACCGGGAAATTCTGTGTCCTTGTATGCACGGATGTAGCTGCAAGAGGGCTTGATATCCGCGGTGTTTCGCATGTTTACAACTACGATATTCCCAGGGAGAGCAAGCAGTATATCCACAGGATAGGAAGAACTGCAAGAGCCGGAGCAGAAGGTAAGGCTATAAATATTCTCTCAAGCAATGATTATGATAATTTCACAAAAGTCTTGAAAGAAAATGATGTCGAGATAAACGAAGAGACATTGCCTGCTTTTGAGAAGGCTGCGATCAGAAAGCCTGAAAGAAGGATGAGTAAGCCTATCTCCAGAAAACCACAACAGCGTGGCCGGAGAAAATCAAGTTCATCTTCGTCGTTAACCCGCACGACATTGAGCCGCAGCTCATAAGGGGGCTCCTGAAGAGGCAAACGTAAATGTGCTGTAAAAGGTGAACTTGCAACCAGTGGTTCGTGGGCTGTCGGGATACCTGTCATATCTGCACAGAGACCTTTCCAGGTTTCCATCCAGCAATAGCTGCCTATTCCTGAAATCTGTTCTTTCCCGTCTATCTTGAGGATCGCCGGTGGCGGCTCTACTTCTTCTTGGGATATCAAATATTGTAAACTGTCTACTCTTGAGTAGTATATCATAAAATTTGGAGCACCTTCGCTCAAGTTCACCTGATAACTGAAAAATTTATTTGGATACTGCGTCACCATGATAGTATCAACAAGCTTATTCGAATCATTAAATAAACTAATCCAGGCCTGCCTGCCACCGGTATCTTTTGCACTTATTGAGTTGGCAATCACCTGTTGCATTCTGCTCATATATTATTTTCGCAAGCCTGTTCCCCTGCAAATACACATGCTTCTCTCCCAGCCAGCCTATTGCTTGATAGAATCCATCCGTGCCTACTGGAGTCCGGTTTTCCTGGTTTACGCCCGCTATATAAAAACTTCTTAACATACACTGAGATAAGGATACTCCTTTTAACGAAGAAAATTTCTTAATTATTTGATTCTTTTTTCGGTGATACTGATTATATCACAATATTTATAAACCTTAATGTAATTATTAACAAAACTTAGAAAAAACGGGAAAAAGGTTTGTGAAATTATAGTTGGTAAAACTACTATCAGTAAATCAATAGTAATATAACAAATTTGGTAAACTGGGGATAACTCAATATGTTAGAAACTTCTGAAGAACGAATAGAATTATTAAAAGCAGGTATCATTGGCAAGAAAATAGAAGAGCTTTACATTTCAGGTAATAATATCAAAATTCTGAAACATCCGGTTCTCGTTCAGTTAGAATCCTATTACAGATCAATATAGCCATATTTCCCACAAGTTCCCTGTTTTCAAGACCATTGATCCATTCCTCCGAATAACAGCCAATACCATGAAGAGCTCCGCATAGCGCACCTGTTATACAGCCGATAGAATCCGTATCCCCGCCTGCATTCACAGCTTCGATGACCGCCATTTCCGGTTCTTCAAAATATCTTGAAAAACAATAAAAGGCGCTGGGAACGGTATCGTACACGAAATAAGATGTCCCCAGTTGTGTAAAAACCGTATCTGGTAATTTGTTTCGTAATTCAAAAGAAAGCTCAATCTTCCTTGCAAGGTCGATATCATATTTTGATGCTCTTTCACAGGTTTGCTTGATGATTTCCAGGCGATCATCCCCATCAAGTGCGCATCTGACAGCTACCGCAAATGCCACTGCCCCTGCTATCGCTCCTTTGCTTTTATGTGTTGGTATGGACGAAAAGACTGCATTTTTTTCCACCTCATCTATATTGTTAAAGAAAAGTCCGATCGGAGCAACTCTCATTGCAGAGCCGCATGATGGAATATCACTTCCGGATTCTTTCCAGGAAATACCTGAATTCAATTTCTCAATAGCAGCAGAGCTTGAAGGACCAAGCAATGGACTCCTTGATGGGTCATTTCGGATTTCCAGCCCCCATTTTAAGATCCTGTCTGCAAAATCCTTTGCATCAAACCCGTTGCTGGAGATTAACGATTTAGCAAGGACAAGCATCTGTTCAGTATCGTCTGTATACTGTCCTGCTCTTAATTTCTCTCCCGGGCTTCCTTTTTGCGCCCTGCCATAATCCTTTATGTAACCTTGTTTGAGGATCTCTCCTCTGGTTACTCCTTCATTTTGTTTGCCCAGAGCATCCCCTATTGCAGCTCCAAGCATACAGCCGGTGTATTTGTCTTTTAATTCGTCAGATAATTTTTTCATCTGTTTTCCCACTTATTTCTTCCCGTTTTATCTTTTCAGTGATCCGGGCGCGAAGATCAATCAATCCCTTGCTGAACTCAACCGGATATAAAGGCGCACCCTCGAGTTTTTTGTAATTATCGGGTAACTTTGAGAAATTCTGGGCCGCATTCAGTCGGATAGCAGATAATGAAGGCCTGTCACCGACAATTTTTCCACCCCTGACAACTGTTTGCAGCAATATATGTCCGCCATTAACCGCCTCATTCTCAAGCGTTATGATATCTTTTATGAATGTTCCATTTTCAATTATGCGCCATACTGTTTTTTTTCCGGGAAGAGTTGTTTTTACGATCTCTTCCGAGAGTTTCATCTTGGGAACATGGCTTCCATGCTCAAGTACGTCCGAAAGCTTGTATATTCCATCAAGAGCAGGCGCGGGTCTTCCTGTTATCAGTTCCGTTCCAACCCCGAACATATCGATCTTTGCGCCTCTATTCAAGAGTTCCTCTATTTTGTGCTCGTTAAGGTCCCCGCTTGCAACTATTTTTACATAACTAAGATTCGCATCATCAAGGATTTTCCGAACCTGCTTTGAAAGTTCGCTTAAGTCCCCGCTGTCAAGCCTCACGCCAAGAAGTTTCTCTTCTTTTTGTTCAAGCTCCTTTCCCACAATGACCGCTTTTTTTGCCCCTTCAATAGTATTATAGGTATCAATAAGCAGAAAACATCGTTGTGGGAACGCATCAGCATAGGCCCGGTATGAATCGATCTCGCGGTCAAAACTTGTTACAAATGAATGCGCCATGGTCCCGGATACGGGGATGCCAAATCTTTTCCCGGCAAGCACATTGGATGTGGAAGCACATCCCCCGATGTAAGTCGCGCGGGTTGCTTCAAGATGACCATCGCCCTGGGCACGCCGCAGTCCGAACTCTGCTATCGCTCTTCCTTTTGCCGCATAAGCCACACGTGAGGCTTTGGTAGCAATAAGGGTTGAGAAGTTCATCTTATTGAGCAGGAACGTTTCCACAAGCTGTGCTTCCATTATGGGAGCAGTAACCCTGATTATCGGCTCAACAGGAAATGCGATGCTGCCTTCAGGCATTGCATGGATATCGCCTGTGAACCTGAAATTCCGTAAGGTTTCAAGGAAAACTTTATCAAAACCCTGCGTTCCCAAGTATTCCAGATCGTCCTCCTCAAAATGCAGGTTTTCGATGTAATCGAGGATAAAGCTTAACCCTGCAGTTATAAGATAAGAGCCGGATGGAATTTTGCGAACAAAATAATCAAATGTAGCTATCGGGTTATGCCTGGACTTCCAATAAGCCTGCATCATTGTAAGCTGGTAGAGGTCGGTTCTCAGGGCATCGCTCATAATATGCAAGTTGGGGCGTGATAAATTAAAAGTTTCCAAAGCCTGAGCACTTAGAGGATGGGGAGGGCGCGATTGTTTGTACATAGAAGGTGAACGCATAAGAATATAGCGTGCCATGTTGAGCTGGACTTGAGATCATGCCATTGGGAGTTTTTCTCCGTCAGCGTTTACCTGCAAAAAAGGACAGATACACAACAGGGGGAAATTTAACCTGGTAAATAAATAGTGATGACGATGGAATATGCGATTCACCCTATATTCTTGATAGTAACAACATCGATTACCTGCCGCCGCAAAGAACAACCGCCCTGTGGGTCACCATCACGATTGTTTAAACTCTATGTAGTTGTCATTGCCAGTCCTGCAGGGGACTTAAATAGTAACGGAATATCTGCTGATGCACTACATGCCGTCCGCTGCCTGGAGTATCCAGATGGTTTAACCAGGCGAAACCTTTATACAGTAGTAATTTTAATTATTGTATGTAAGTAAAACTTACACATGAAATAAATAATAAAAGGTGATATAAACATGAACACTAAAACAATACTGGTCATGGCGGCAATCATTGTCGTCCTTGGAGCCGGCAATGCTGTTGCTGGATCCGGTGGTTTCTGGAATGGCATGATGGGCGGCTATGGAAACGGTAACGGAATGATGGGAAATAGCGGCATGATGGGCAGCTACGGAAACGATAACGGAATGATGGGGAATGGAAGCATGATGGGTAGCGGTGGGATGATGGGCGGTGCGAATGGAATTATCGCTGGAAGCCACTGTGGGGAAGCGGGAAATCTTTCCTATGGGGCAAATGCCGCCCCTATAACCATCGATGAAGCAAAGACTGCGGTAGAGAAGTACCTTGCTGCGACTGGCAATAATGACCTTGAACTTGCTGAAGTTTTACAGACACATGAACCTCGGTGAAACAGAAACCAAGGTGACAGAAGAACAGGCTCTGAAGTACGCGCAGGAATATCTTGATAATGCTCTACCCGGAACGAAAGTTAATAACGCAGATACTTTCTACGGTTATTACACGATGGAAGTGACAAAAGATGGGAACATCTATGGAATGCTCAGCGTTAACAGCAACACAGGCGCTGTATGGTACCACAGATGGCACGGTACATTTGAAAAGGCGCTGGAAGTAAAATAATCATCCAGTAAACCGGTGAAAAGGTGGATAAGAAATCCCTTGCAGAAATGTTAAATGCACTTGGCAACGAGCATAGCTTAAAGATCCTGGCGATCCTTGCCGAAAGCGAATGCTATGTGTCGGAACTTGCAAAGGAAGTTGGGATCTCCCGTCCGCTCCTGTACCTTCATCTTAAGAAGCTTGAAAATGTCGGCCTTGTGGAAAGCGAAATAAGGCATTTTGAAGAGCCGCCGTATACAAAGAAATTTTATAAAGCAAAGAATTTTGAATTATTACTTTCATTAAGTAAAATCAAGGAAATAATAAAATCGGAGTAAAAATTATGTCAATGATGGATGCAATGTTCGATTCAACTTCTCAATGGCCTATTTATACTTTAATAATCGTGGTCACTATCTTCGGTCTAATATTGATCTATTTGACCTATATGATGCTAATGGAGATTAGAGAATCAAAAAAATCACTTGAGAGAATGGAAAAGCTATTAAAATCGGTGGAGTGATGTTATGGTGCTTCAGGAAAGTGATAAGGAAATTATCCGGAAAAAATTAGCAGGTCTTGCAGATGATGTGAAACTGATTGTTTTTTCACAGGAACTTGAATGCCAGTTCTGCAGGGAAACAAGAGAAGTAATGCTTCAATTGGGGACATTATCAACAAAAATAACAGTAAAAGTATATGACTTTATCAAGAATGGGGATGAAGTCATGAGTTATAAGATCAAAAAAATTCCAGCTATAGCAATTGTCGGGAAAAAAGATTATGGTATCAGGTATTTTGGGGTACCTGCAGGATATGAAATATCGGCCTTGATCGATACGATAATTGATGTTTCAAAGGGGAGAACGGCACTATCCGACCCAATAAAGACCAGGCTTGCGGAAATAAAAAAACCCGTACATTTGCAGGTATTTGTCTCGCCCACCTGCCCGTACTGTCCCGCAGCAGCAAGGATCGCACATCAGTTTGCCATTGAAAATGACAATATTCGTTCCGATGTAATAGAAATGATGGAATTCCCATACCTTGTCCAGAGGTACAGTATTATGAGTGTTCCTCACATTGTGATCAACGAGAACACTTCATTCGTAGGTACCCACCCTCCTGAGATATTTATTGAACAGATAAACCTGGCCCTGCGCTCTGCCTACAATCCAATGTATTCTTAACTTTTCTTTTTTGCCTCAATGAGAAATTCATCGGAAAACAGATTTTTCAAGAGTTTTGCACATTGATACCATAAGAAATTCAATTTTTCTTTATAAAGATATATACTGGGTGTGACATCAAACCATACAATTTGATATCCTGCATCAATAGCCAGGTTCCTGGCCGAATTCATATTAAAGAACCGCAAATGGTTCCTGTCAAAAACAGTGCCTTCTTCATATTCGAACTTGCCCAAAAAAATAGTCATCCTTGAATACCAGTTCACGATGTTTGGAACCGAATATATTAACGATCCGTTTTCTGAAAGATACCTTTTGAGATTTAATAATACTTGTGCTGGTTCTATCATATGCTCCAGGACATTTAAAAGAATAATATGATCAAAATACCCGTCTTCATAAGGTAATTCAGAATTTTCGATATTGATATTCAGTATTTCAATGCATTTGCCTTTTGCTAACGAGGAAATGATGGGATCTTTATCAACACAATATACCTTACATTGCTTCCGGATTGATAAAAGATTTGATAGCTTGCCTGATCCACACCCGATTTCCAGCACTTTGGACCCGTGGGAGACCCGATTGAAAATCTTGAATTGCGAAGTAAAAGTGTCATATGCATGACTCATTATATACCTTATTTTTATTAATTGCTTAATTATTTTTCTATTATGGAGGTAAAGCCACTCCCAGTCCATTGGCTTCTCTCCTGGCCGCAAATAAGAATATGTTTTCCCAGCTTATATATCTATATATATGAATAAATTAATATTATAATGATAATCAAGATAGAGAGAAACTATAATGAATCATTCTTTCGGGCTATTGAAAACAAATAAATCATATATATTAAGAGGAGAAGGTTAATCCCTGAGGTAACAAATATTAAAGGATTACTTCCAAAAAAATCAATAACTTCTTTTGGTGGCTTAAGCACAAAATGCAGATTGAATAGAAATGTAAATGTCGCCAATACATACACATAAGAAAGACGTCTGTTAAGTGTCATTGCAACTGCAAGCGGGGCAAAAACCGGAAAAAGATACCTTTCATGTATCCTGGTAAAAAACATGAAAAATGCGAAAAATAGTATTGCTGTAGCTATATATACGGATTTATCATCTTTGTTTTTCAAGATAAAGTAAGCAACATATATAAAAATCAAACCAAACAGCAGGTAACCCCACATCCGGTATGTTATGGACAAAAATTCTATATTATCCGGTTTGAACAGACCTGCGAAGGCCCAGAGATTATAAGCGTTTAAAGAATTAAACGGATATTGACTATACGATGAAGAATACAGCTTGAGCAGGTCAAATATCGATGTATGCAGGTAGAAAGGTAATGCTATAATCACAAATGCAGCACATGATACAGTTGATACTTTTACAAGAGTTAATGGTGGATGTTTTTTTATCATTACCAGAGCAAAAAACGGCACAAGCACAAGGCTCTGGGGTTTTGTTAATATGGCTATTGCCAGAGATATCCCTGACAGCGTCGGTTTATCCAGAACAAAAAACATCAGGGCAAACATAAAAAAGAGGGTATAAATAGAATCTACCTGTCCCCATATTGCAGAATCATATATTATTGCAGGATTGAAAGCATATGAAATCATAGATATGAAAGCTAGTTTAAAACTGCTATATTTTCTTACTATCAGGAATATCAATAGAGCAGTTGCAATATCTGCCAATATTGCAGGCATTTTCAGTAAAATTGTAAAAATAGGGGTATTAATATCAAATGATGAAGATATAAATGATCTATAAGATACTCCTACTGCCCATAGAATATAGATATAAAATGGAGGATAATCTGACTTTACACCATGATAGAAATTAGAAAAACCCGTTAAATAAACTCCCTGGCTCCATTTCTTAAAAAGTTCAATATCCCATTTGTGTCCTTCAAACTGAGACAAATACATTCTTATTATTAATGAAACAGATAATACAATGACAATTGATAAATACTGATTTCTTGGAACGCCAATCCAGGTGATTATCCCTGATTTAATACCTTTTCCATTAGCCATGAAGAGGTTATTGAGAGTTATAGGTACCATCCCCTAACTCTTAAATGTGAAACTATTATTTATTGATTTGCCTGTATAAGTTATTTATCTTTTACTACTTTGTTCATCTTCTGCAATGGGAATTAAGGAAATATGAATATATAAAATTGGGACGGTATAATATAAATATATTAACATATCATCTATACATATGGAAGATGAACTCCTGAGAAAGATTTTGGAAAAACTGGAAAGTATAGATGAAAAGTTAGAGAGTATATCAATCAAGTTGAGTAAGCCTCTCCTTGTGATGTCTCCTGAAACTACAATCAAAAAGCCACTGGAAAAAATCCAAAATGTCACATATACCCCTAAAAAAGAATAAAAAATAATCTCCAAATGATCTCTATTGCTTCTTTAGCCTTTTTTCAATTAATCCCGGCCATATGGAAGCCGATACTATCATTGAAAGGATAAAGACATAAACCATCCCGGCATAAACATCAGTATAACTATATTGAGAGGATTGGCTAACTTTCTGGATTGCCAGTATGTAAAATAATATCACGATCAATATAGATGTTACAATACTTGCTGCAACACTGTAACTTCCAACTTTATTATCCATTATTCACCTCTAAAGCTTAATCCGCTTCATCAAAAGAGTATTCATGGTCACTGAAATTGAGCTTGTTGCCATAGCAGCTGCAGCAAGCGCAGGATTTAGCATGAACGGATAGAGAATCCCTGCAGCTACAGGTATACCTACTGTGTTATAGAAGAAAGCCCAGAACAGGTTCTGCTTTATCTTGTTCAATGTAAGCTTGCTAAGACGTATCGCTTTTGCCACATCGCGCACATCGCTCTTGATCAGGACGATTTGAGCCGATTCTATCGCCACATCAGTACCGCTTCCGATAGCGATACCAACATCCGACTGCATAAGAGCCGGAGCATCATTAATGCCGTCGCCAACCATCGCCACTTTCCTGCCCTGCGCCTGGAGTTTCTTTATTTGTGCTGCTTTTTCCTCAGGAAGCACTTCTGATAATACCATGTTGATTCCTACCTGTTTTGCGATTGCATCTGCTGTCCGCCTGTTATCGCCGGTGATCATGTTTCGATACCCTTTTCTCTGGCACCTTTCAGTATAGCATCAGCAAGCGGATGTTCCGATCCTTTTTCTGCAATAGCAGCAAGTTTCAGGATTTCATTACCGGTTCCTTTTATGGCAATTACATCTGTTAATGAGGGCTCGCCTTTTGTAAGCGTTCCTGTCTTATCAAATACAACAGTATCAAGTTTCTGCGCCACGCTCAAGCGCCTCGCCACCCTTTATGAGAATGCCGTTCTGGGCTCCTTTTCCTGTTCCTACCATTATCGCAGTAGGTGTGGCAAGCCCCACGGCGCATGGGCATGAGATGATCAGGACGGTTATGGATATCAAAAGCGAGAATAGGAACGGTGATGTGATCCCCATCCCGAAGGTAGCAGGGACGTCAAAATATTCAAATCCGATAAAGAACCAGAAAAAGAACGTTAGCAGTGCAAGCACATGGACCGCAAGAATGAAATGTCCTGCCACAACGTCTGCAAGTTTCTGGATTGGAGCTTTTTGGGTCTGGGCGTCTTCCACCAACTTGATTATCTGGGCAAGCGCCGTATCTGCTCCAACTTTCGTGGCGGTAAATTTTATCATCCCGGTTTTATTCATTGTGGCGCCGATAACCTCTGAACCTGCAGTTTTCTCAACAGGTATGCTCTCACCTGTTATCATTGATTCATCAATTGCAGTAAGACCTTCTATGACTATGCCATCCACAGGTATTTTTTCACCGGGTCTGACGGTCACCACATCATTGACCTTAACATTCTCTACCGGGATCTCTTTTTCTTCACCGTTCACGATAATTCGGGCTGTCTTTGCACGCAGCCCCATTAATTTTCTTATAGCTTCGGAGGTTTTCCCTCTGGTCAGCGCTTCAAGATAACGCCCCAGCACTATGAACATGATTAGAAGCGCAGCTGTGTCGTAATATGTATGCTTGTATGCCTCGCCAAGATCAAGGAATGTTGCAGCAGCGCTAATAACATATGCGGCTCCTGTTCCTGTAGCGATCAGGAGGTTCATGTCCGTGACGCCATGTTTCAGGCCATTATAAGTTCCCTCGAAGAACTGGCGCCCCGGGAAAAGCATTACTATGGTGGCAAGAGTAAAAAGCAAATAATCATTTTTCAGGACTTCGGGAACAAATCCCCAGCCGAGGTTTCGCCCCATATCCCCAAGAGAAATAGGAATGGCAAGTAACAGCGCAATAATAAAATTTGTCTTCTGTCTTTTTATCTCCGACTCTCTTGCTTTTTGTTCCCTGTCAGCCTCTGTCTTATCAACTTTTTCAGATGCTGAATAACCTACATTTTCAATAGCTTTTTTCATTTCCGAAACAGAGACAATTTGAGGATCGTAAGTGATTTTTGCCTGATCAAGAGGGAAACTCACGTCTGCAGAGACTACTCCATTTGTTTTCTTAAGAGCGGTTTCTACATTAAGAGCGCATGAAGCACAGTGCATCCCGCCGATTTTTAGTGTTATCTCGTTTTTTGAAACCCCATATCCTATGCCTGTAATAGCATCTTCAAAAGTTCGTGGGTTCACTTTTCCATGATCATATGTGATCGTCGCTTTTTCAACCGGGAAATTGACAGCCTGCTTAACAGGCAAAGGACAGGCTTTTTCTTCGATAACTTCATATCCGGATGCTGCGATCGCTTTTTTTATATCCTCAATATCAGTAATAGAACCATCGTACAAAACTTTAACATGGCCCTCTTTATAATCAGAAGAAGCTTTAGTGACCCCTTTAACACTCTTTGCTGCTTCATTGACGGTTTTTTCACAGTGCTCGCACATCATGCCTTTGGTTTTTATCAGAACTTCTTCCAAATTTTTTCTCCGGATGTTTTTGAAATTTATGGGATATCTATGTCATTAAATTGTCTCTATTTATTAAGCTTGTTACTTGAAGCAAAAACTTATCCGCAAAAAAACTATTACGCATATTAAAAGGCTGGCAAAAAATGGAAATATTCTCAATACTTTTGACTATCGTAGGTCTCATATTGTTTGAGACCATCAGCAGTATCGATAATGCAGTAATTAACGCTGAAGTTCTTTCAACAATGTCACAGCGCGCCAGGAAATGGTTCTTGCTTTACGGATTATTTTTTGCAGTATTTATGATGAGGGGAATGCTTCCATGGCTGATAGTATGGGCGACAAATCCATCGCTCGGTCCTGTTAATGCGGTTACGGCCACCTTTAGTGAAGATCCCGAAATTGCAAGAGCGATCGAGGAATCATCGCCTTTCTTGCTGGTCGGGGGAGGGGTTTTCCTTATATTCCTGTTTTTCCACTGGCTTTTCATTGAAGCGAAAAACTATGGCCTTCGCGGTGAGAGGTTCTTTCATAAGCATGGGGTATGGTTCTTTGCAATAGTATCTATAATCCTGACTGTTATAGTCTGGTTTGCAATAAAGAAGAATCCGCTTATGGCCCTGGGGGCTGTTATAGGATCAACCGCTTTTTTCATTACTCATGGATTTAAACAAAACGCTGAAATGCATGAAAAAGAACTTATCGGAGGCAGCAGCATGAGCGATTGGAGCAAAATCCTGTACCTTGAAGTGATAGATGCAACGTTCTCGATTGACGGGGTTGTGGGAGCATTTGCTTTTACACTTTCTGTACCGCTTATCCTTATCGGGAACGGGATCGGGGCTTTTGTTGTTCGTGAGTTAACGATCAGCAATATCGACAGGGTGAAAAGATATATTTACCTGAAGAACGGTGCGATGTACTCGATATTTTTCCTGGGTATGATCATGGTGCTTGACAGTTTCGGATATCATATACCAGAATGGATATCGCCTGTTATTACTATTGGTATTATAGGTTATTTCTTTTATAAATCCCATAAATGCTTATGATCTATTTTTGAATGAAATGTGAGTCATTGATAGAAGAAAACATAAGATAATATTAAATAGGATAAAGAAAACTACATAGTAGGGGTTGATTACCATATTATGTTTTCAAAGCAGAAAAATAAACAATTATTTATAGTAGCACTAATATTATTAACATCATTTTTAATACGAATGTATTTTTCTTATTTTGATGGACATCATGGTGACCTGAACATATTCAAAGGATGGTCAAGTGCACTTTATAATAAAGGTCTTTTTGGTTTTTATAAGAATGTTTACTCTGATTATCCGCCAATATTCGTTTACATACTATGGATAACCAACATGGTTTATAAATCATTGATTTCTTCATCGTTCGATAATAGTTTGCCGATATTCATAAATTTTATAAAAACACCCGCAATTTTATCAGACGTAATATCATCTTTTATAATATTTCTGATTGTCAAGAAATATACCGGTTTCAGAACATCATTAATTCTAATGTCGTTATATGCATTTAATCCGGCAATAATATACAATTCGGCAATATGGGGTCAAGTAGATTCGATATATGTAATGTTTATATTATTTTCCTTATTATTTTTGTCATATGATTCGCCTATTTTTGCCGGGGTTTTTCTTACCTTAGCAATTTTAACTAAACCTCAAAGTCTTATATTTATTCCAATATTCATATATTTTTTACAAAAATACAGATTAATTACACAGATAAAAGTTTTAGTAATGTCTTTGATAGTATTTGTAATTGTATCATTACCATTTTCTGTCCAGGAAGTGTTCAATGTATTCAAAAAAGGTTATGAAAGATATCCATATATTTCAATGAATGCATTTAATTTGTGGTCTATAGATGGATTCTTTAAGAATGACTCTATAATTCTGTTCCTGTTTGATTATCGTACATGGGGATATATTTTATTTGGTTTATTCGTTTTATATGTTGCATCACAAATAAAAACAAAAAATGCTAATTCTATTTACTTAATAACAAGTATCTTGTTTTTCGGATTTTTCATTTTTTTTACACGGATACATGAAAGATATTTCTTTCCGGTATTAGCACCACTTGCGATATCGATCAGTTTCGATAAACGACTGTTATACATCTATATAGTTAGTACGTTTACGTTCTTTCTAAATCTGCATTTTGTACTGAAAGAAACACAGGAATGGCTAAATAATAATGAATATTTAATATTGATTTCACTATTGAATATTGGTCTGCTATTTTATTTATTATATTATTTTAAAAACCAGAAATCATTAAAAAAAGAGGAAATTTAGTTCAAGCGACATTGGTTCATTAAGTCAATATTATAAACTATGATGAGAATGTAAGTTCAAAAGATGAACACAATCCTTTTTGATCCTTTCTGCGGCGCTTCAGGCGATATGACAATAGGAGCACTTATCGATCTTGGAGCAGATACCGGAAAAATAAAATATGCGATGGAACTTGCAGCAAATGTAGATGTTAAAATATCCGGATCGAAAAAAAACGGCATCATGGCCTGCTCTGTCCGGGTTTCGACAAAAAAAGAAGGCAGCCTGGCATTTTCAGAGATCATAGCCAGGATAAGTTCCCTGGACCTTCCTGCTGTTATTATCCAGGATGCAGTATCGGTTTTCAATATACTTGGAAAAGCTGAGGCAAAAATCCATGGAACAACTCTTGAAAAACTGCATTTCCATGAACTGGGGCAGGAAGATGCCATAGCAGATATTATAGGAGCATGTACCGGATTTCATGATCTTGGCTTAAAAGGTAACAGGATTTACTGCACACCCATTTCTGTGGGAATGGGATTTATTGAGTTTTCACATGGCAAATTTCCCGTACCCGCACCGGCAGCGCTTGAGATCTTAAAAGAATATTCCCTGCCGTGGCGTATGGGTCCTGTCGAAGGGGAATTGCTCACCCCCACAGGAGCTGCGCTTCTTGCCCATTTTGTTAATGAGAAAGGAATCTGTCCTGCTATGAAAACGCAAAAAATAGGCCATGGCGCAGGAAGCAAAGACCTTCAAGTTCCTAATGTATTGCGAATTATCAAAGGCGAGATAGATGATGCACTGATTTCGGATATGATCGAAATGCTTGAAACGAATGTGGATGATGTTACAGGTCAGGTGCTGGGGAATTTGATCGAAGAATTATTGAAATCAGGTGCAAAAGATGTCTCAATTATTCCTGCAACCATGAAAAAAGGACGAAGCGGTCATATTATCCAGGTGATCGCAAAACCGGGGGATTCATCCGGGCTTGCAAGGAAGATCATCGAAGAAACAGGTTCGCTGGGCGTAAGAATAATACCGATAAAACACAGGCTGATAGCACATAGAGGAATGGGTCAAGTCTCAGTTACTTTGAGTGGCAAAGAATATGATGTCAGAGTGAAAATAGCAACGGATTTAAGAGGTGTTCTGCTAAATATATCCGCTGAGTTCGAGGATTGTAAGGAAGCATCCAGAGAGTCCGGTATCCCTTTGAGGGATGTTATCAGGATCACAGAGGAACAGGCGCGGAAGAACTTTTCCGATGCGCCCGTTTAATGTCCATCCTGTATGTCCAATCATGATTTACGTATTTTTCCAATAATTGATTCGTGGTATCCATCTCATCTTCTGATAGTATTCCGTCATATGTTGTTATGCCAAGCGCATTTTCAAAACCATGCAGAAGAGCCTTTTTCACAGAATCCATATCAATTATTCCGATATCGTTCAGGGTTATCATCCCTTCTCTTGCAGTAGCCACGGGATAAAGATTTTTTGTTGGGTTTTTAAGTACCTTATCCATTAACCCGAAATCAAAATCCATAAGAAGGCTTCCATTGATCAGCACTGCTCCATCAAGACGTCCCTGTGCATTTCCCGATATTTTTTTCCCTTTTGAATAAACAGCATTCCGTGCCGGTTCAATTTTACCTCCTGCGCCAAGGGTAATAAGAGCGTTCACCACTCCTGTAAGTACTTTTATATAAGCAGCCTGGATATCATCAGGTATGATGCCGCCCTCTTTGCCGATACAGGAAAAAAGTATCTGATCCTTATCGCAAAATCCGCATCCTCCTCCCAGGATCCTTCGCACTATGCCGATATTATGATGTATGCAATAGTCAATATTTATTTCCTCCTCAACATATTGATGATAACCAAGATATACTACTGGCGACCTCACACGCCAGAAAAGGATGGTTTCATGGGAGATGTTCGCACCAACATGTTTTGCAATGGATTCAAATAACGCTGCACTTTTGATGCCATCAATTCTATCAATATCGATAAAACGCCATTTATCTTTCAATTTTTTCTTCCTGAAATTATGAAAAATCCGTTCCTGTTTTTAAGCCATTTCAACTGCGTGAAAAAGGACCGGAATATGCCAGTATCAGTTCGAGGATATGAGCCTATATATGAAATCCCGTTCTTATTGAACCAGTCAACCACCTCAATGACCGAATGATAACTTTCGTGGGGATTGGCGTATTTGTCAGCCGCATAAACTTGCTCATGAATATTCTTGAATTTCCTTCCGTAGATTGAATTCTCAATAAAAGACATTCTCCGGTCAATATCTTCCCCTGCATTAAGCTTTATCCACATCCTTTTTGCCCTGTGAAGAAAACGCCCGTACAGGTTATATAATCCGATGGTTATTGTTCCGCCGGGTTTACAGAGGGCTGCAAGCCTGCGGAATCGTCCATACGGATCATTCGTGTGGTGCAGCACTCCCAGGCAGAATATATGATCAAACATTTTTTCGGTCTTAAAATCAAGGATATCGCATCTTTTAAAATCTACTTCCAGATCGAACTTTTCAGCAAGTTTTTTCCCTTTTGCAAGCGAGGAACAACTCAGGTCTAAAGATGTTACTTTTGCTCCATAATATGCAAAATAGCAGGACTTTTCTCCTGTGCCGCATCCGGCATCAAGAATATCTTTATTATATGATGAAGAGGACTCCAATCCTGCAGTAGCAAGGATCTTTGACATTACATTTGCATGAAGTTTGCTTACAAGATCATGCTCATTCAGTATTGGAAGAGATGGATATGGGTATCGCTCATACAATGAGTTAACTGAGCATGCGATTTTATCCATTTGCTCAAAAAAAGAAATGTGAAGGGATTACTCCCTTCGGATTTTATAGATTTACTTTCTCTGTCTCAACACGATGTATGCCACTGCAAGCAAGCCTGTGATTGCGAATATCGCCTCAAATCCCGGCTCTCCTGGAGTTGCTGTTGGTGTTGCGGCTGGTGGTCTTGTCTCTACTGCGGTTACTTCCCCAGTCGGTACAGGTATTGTTGGAACTCCTGTGACGTTGGTGGTCACGTTAGCTGTTGGCCCTGGTGTTCCCATTCCCGTTACTGTGGGTGTTTCATTTCCGAATGGACCTACACCGATCACGTAGTCAACCTTGGGATAGAATCTCAGGGTATCGTTATCCGCTACTTTGAATTTGATTTCACCCATTAAGGTTGTTTCAGAGTTCTTGGACAAGCTAACAGTGTTTTCATTTGAAAGCCTTATCTCATCCCTGTTTGCGGTTCTTACTTCGAATACACCGAATCTATCAGCGGATTTGATTTCTTTCGCACTGCTTTCATCAATCAGCCATGCATACTTGAACTGGACCATATCAGAGGTTGCACCTGAGAAGATCGAGTCCACATAGACTGTGAACAGGAGCGCATCCGATTCACCAAGAATTGTCTTTGTCTTGTAGTATACAGCCTTCTGTTTATCTGCGGTAGTGCTTCCTGCAGGGGCCTGTCCTATTCCCTCATCAACTATCGCTCCGTCCTTCTTGAGGGTGAACCATGCCTGTCTCGGGGTTGCTCTTGCATCCACTGCATTGATTGTGAGTTCGTAGCCTGAACCCAGTGACCATGTTTCGCCGCTGGTGAGGGTCTTCTTATCTTCCTTGTCCATCTCAAATGCCAGTTTGGCGATCTTGTTGGAGTTATTTTTTACTGCAATCCATTTTTCTGCCATCCAGCCAACAAGTGGATAATTTATGTCAGTTGCACTGGTGACACCAATGCCTTCTTTTTCATATGCCTTAAAGTCAATATAGGCTTTTCCTGTGCGGTATTCAAGTTGAGTCTTATCAATTGACCTGCTTGTTGAATAGGTGCTAAGAGGTTCCGTGAATACTAATGATTCAGTGGATCTATTGTATTTAATGTCATAATAGAATCCTGCAAATGACTGCGCGTTCCATGAAGCTTCCAGAGTTGGAGTTGCGCCCGCATCCACGACGCTACCCCGCACTTCTGCTGTAGTTACTTGTACAGCTGCACTTGCAGTGAAAGCTACTGTTAGTAGCAGTAATGCTGCTAATGCAACTACTAATATTTTTTTACTCATAATTCTTTACCTCCATATTTTATATGGTTTTATTATTTTATTCTCCTTCGAGATATGCCGATTTAACGGCCAGGAGTGATTGTAACAAAGGCTGAACTTTCATCCAGCCGCCATCGCTAAATCGTCTCTGTACGGACAGCCAATCTAATGGCCGCCATAAAAAGCGATTCATCACCCTCTATTTAATCCAATTATGGATTACATTCCGTTTATAGTCAGTACCCTTTTAAATCTTTTGTGGTCAAAACAGGCATGCATGGGCGCAATTGACGATTTGGACTTCACTTATTGTCGATTTGATTGTTATAGAATTTACCAGACCTGCCATGTCCATAAGATCACAATAATTCACAAAACACCAGATTTATGATAGACCCTGTCAATCTTACATTATGCAGTATGAAATAATGTATAAGCCGGCTTATACTTTGCTTGAGGTAAAACTGGAAGCAGGGGAACGCATAGAAGCTGAATCAGGTTCGATGGTATATATGTCGCCAGGCATTGAAATCCAAACTAAAGCAAAAGGCGGGGTATTCGGTGCGCTTACCCGCGGTTTGCTTGGTGGGGAATCTTTTTTCACCAATACCTTTAATGCAAGTTCCAGAGGCATTGTAGGACTTGCGCCGCCTTACCAGGGCGATATCGCTCATCACAGGCTGGATGGCGAAACGCTATATGTACAGAATGGAAGTTATATTGCCTCTTCTCCTGAACTTAGCCTTGATACCAAATGGGGCGGCGCAAGATCATTTTTTTCGCGTGAGGGCTTATTTCTTCTGAAGATGGCAGGAACCGGCGATGCTTTCATCTCCAGCTTCGGTGCGATACATGAGGTCAAACTGCAAGGAGAACCCTTTACAATTGACACCGGGCATATGGTGGCTTTTACTGAAGGATTGGATTATACCGTAAAAAGAATTGGCGGTCTTAAATCAACTTTATTCAGCGGCGAGGGGCTTGTGGCAGAGTTCCGGGGAACAGGGACTCTTTATCTGCAAACACGAAGCATGAACTCATTTCTTGGCTGGCTGATGCCGTTTTTGCCAAAGGGTGGATAAATCATTTATTTTTCACCTTTCTTAATACCTCAACTTCCTCTTTTCCCGGTACCCTCAGCACGAAACACCCATGGCAGGGCTTTACATAAGGCATAATAATGTAATCATTATCAACAGCGATCGGGATTGGCGGCACTCCTATTAAATAATTATCAAAAATCTTAAAACCAGCAGGTACATAGTATATTACTTTGAAATTTTTCTTTATATACTCCGCACATTCTTTAAAAGAGCTGTTGGGAAGCAGTATCTCATAATTCATCTCGTCAACGCAGCCCATGACTTCACCCCGTCTATCCGTGCCCGAAGCGGCGTCGGATTGTGGACAGCTTTTGCAGCAATGATGATAGAATCCGCACTTGACTCTATTAGCGGTTCTATCTCTTTTCCGAAAATTACCGCTATGGTCTTTGCTTTTGAAATGGATTTAATTGTAGCAAGATATGAAATGCCGCTGTCGCTATGGATAAAAACAAAACACAGGTCAAAATCCATTTTCTTTTCTGCAAGAGCGCCGATGCACCTGTCAAGGTCCATCACCTTTTTGATATAATGTTTCTCAGGATCTGAATTAAGAAGGAGGCTTATGGCAGCTTTATTCCCGGCAAAGGTAACTTCAAATCCTTCATGGTTCAATTTATTTGCAATATACAACGCCGCTGCTGTCTGGACTGGCAGTTCAGGGCATCCCATCATAAGAAGTGCTTTCAAGATTTCCTCCCTTTTGATTTTTCATAATAGTCAATACGCTGTTTCAGGACGCATGTGCCCCCTCTTACCCCACCGATGGGGTTTTTAGGAACACCCATCGAGTTCATACAGCGTGCCATAACTGCGGCGCCGCGGGCAAGACCATCGTCCACGAACACTACACGTTCTGCGGGTTCCTTGAGAATACCAAGCTTTTCAATACTTTTCAGTATCAGGTAAGGTTTGCAACCTGTAATTGCAGCTCTTCCTGTAAGGCCAATAGAAATATTGTCAGATATTAGCTTATGTTCAATGGCCAGTTTAACGATCCGCCCGACCATCTTTGCAGATACCAGGTCAAGAGTAGCAAACATTGTTTTTAAACCGTGTTTTGAGTATAATTCCGAGCCGATATCTGTTAATTCAGGCATAATACTTCCGTTCTCTCCGATATCACAGCCGATAAGTGTCACACCAATATCTCTTGCTGCAACAGGATCGACAGGGACGCTCCCGTATCGATTCACATTATCAGGTACGATCTCAATTTTGACCCGGGAAAGTATCTCATCGCAATACCTGTTGATAATACTGCCTTTTGAAATCCATATCATGCGTTCTTTACTGCCGCTGAAAAGATCAAGGGCTGCGCCGAATCTCTTATCCACAAGGCCTGTTCCTTTTATTACCGCATCAGGGATCGCACCTGCGAAACCGCAAAGATTTGCAATTGTCCTTGCATAAGGGATTTCGCCATTGGTGATGCGTCCTTTAAGGGTTGTCCCGAAATCCATTGAGAAAACAGGGTTCCTGAAATCAACACCAGACCATTTGGCGCCTTCTTTAATACCTGCTGTTGCGAGTTCTCCTTCCATTTCATTTGCAACGATCTCAACGCCAGTTGAACCGACCGGGGGAAGAACACCGCCAACAGCTCCTGTAAATATGATTTTATCTATCAGTGTATGGTCTTTGAATTTTACCGGGATGTTATCTATTGACATGGCAGGCACCATCTTTTTTGGCGGGATTCCTGCAAGTAAGCATCCGTCTGCAAGCGCTTTTATGAACTCCCCAACTTCATGAGGTGATGAAAAGCCTGCAACGACACCTGTTGACCTCACAGCGAAATCGAGGTCTGTAGTGATATCTAAATTTACAGCTTCATGAGCCTCAATAAGTGTATCTCTTACAAGTTCGGCAATTGATTCCCTGGTTAATGATACCCCATTAAGTGTCGAGCCAAATATTCTTTCATTGGGTTTAGGTTTCCTTACATCCCGTGTCATTTTGACAGTCTTGTTCAAAATGCGTGTGCGCCCATCTTTCATATTTGTTGCTGTGAGGATACATTTGGTAGTAGTATTCCCGACTTCTATGGATGCAACTATAAAGAAGGGAGTAAATTCGCCCAATTTTATATCGCCTTTTAATTCCGAAGGTTTGATCATCTGACTTTGCGCAATTCTTGGTTTTTTGCCAAAAATGCAGCCAAGTGCAATTTTAATCGGATTTCCCATATTCACCTGTTTTTAATTTCCACTGGATCCTGCGCAATATACCGCGAAGGGTCTGTACTTCACGTGCTGTCAATTCAGCCCGTCCTAATATTCTACTTAGCATAAGCTTTGTCTTATCTTCTTTATGTTCCTTATATTCAATATCATCCAGGATTTCATTAATATGCTCATATAATAGCTTGGTATCAAAATGCTCGGCTAAATACCTGTTCCCGCTTTTCACATCGCTGAGCTCATATAAAACTACAGCCACAGCATGAGAAAGATTCATGCTCGGATAAACAGGGCTTGTTGGAATATTAACTATTATATCGCAAATTTCAAGTTCTTCATTTCGGAGTCCTGCATCTTCCCTTCCAAATACAAGCGATATTACCCCGCTGTTCCCGGAAAGTTTTTCTTTTAATTGTCCGGGACTATATGCAGGCATTCTGAGGTGTTTATTATCTGTTTTTCCGGGAAGTCCTGTCATCCCGATAATGATATTAGAGCCTTTCAGGGCATCGCTTAATGAGAATTCGATCCTGGCATTCTCAATTATATCATAGGCGTGAACCGACATTACGCGTGCAGGCATGTCGAGTTCGCAAGGATTTAAAAGGACGAGCTCACTAAATCCGAAATTCTTCATAACACGGGCTACAGAACCTATATTACCGCTGTAGATGGGTTCGACAAGAACTATTCGAAAGTTAAGCATGGTTTAGATTATTTTTTTACTTTACTGTTTTTTTTATACTTATAGCAAAAGCTAATAAAAAGCTATTTGTATAGTAGCAATATGGTCGAAAAGAAACAGTTGAACGTAAGGATACCTATCGAACCCTTAAACTGTATTTTGATAGCAAGAAACATAATGAAAAAATGGTGGCAGTTCTGGCGATGAAAAATATATTATCTGTTTAAAGAGAGGTAATATGAACTCTGGAATCTCCCGCCTTCAGTCATGTAGAGGTCTCAAATTTCCTCTATTTTCTTGATACTCATGAGAGGATAATCCTTTTTTTCATCATAACACATTTCTGCGTGGGCTATAATATTTTTATAAAGCACCTGCAGACTTACATGAAGCATCCGCCCTTCAAGTTCACAATATCCGAATTCAGGATTCTGTTTTTTTTTAACCATTTCGCTGTCTATAATAATACTGATACTTCTTACGAAAGGCTGGACTCCTATACTTTCTTCTATTATCCTGGCAAGACCATCAAGCATATCAATATTGATCGGAGTTCCAACGAATTGGTGATATAACGCGCCAAGTTTAATTCCTGCCTCAAAAACTGCCCTGTCGCGATTATTGATTTCAATCAAGTTTTTTCCCCCATATTGGAATTAAAATGTAAGCCATAATAAGAATGAACAGGAACAGTGAACTTTTTTTTACAATTTCCGGGAACCCCAGATAAAATGCAGCAATATTGAAAACAAGGACTATCGCTATGGGCGCAATGATAACAGGCTTTTTAATTTTTGGATAACTTACAGTACTTACCATCAATAATGATAATATAAAAAGAAGCACAGCAAAAGAATATTCAAAATACGGGACAAAATCTTTTATAAGGATAAATAATACTACGATAAAACCACCTGCAGTTATGGGAATTCCTTCAAATCCGTCCTTTTTCCCCGAAATATTAAACCTGGCAAGACGCAATGTGCCGCAAACCATGAAAAAACCCGGAAAAACTCCGGCGAGATATCCGAGATTTGAAAGAGAAACAAATGCAACAACTGCCGGCGCAACCCCGAACGAGATAACATCTGATAACGAGTCAAGATTAGCCCCAAGAACCCCATATCCCGAATATCTTGCCACTGCACCATCAGCGCCATCAGCTATGACTGCAAGCAGGATCAATTCCAGCGCACTTTCTATCTGTCCGTGCAATATCATTATTATCGAAGCAAATCCCAGCAACGCATTGGCAATTGTTATAATATCAGCAGGCTTAATGAGTTTTAGAATATTTTGTCCCATTTCTATCTCCTTATTTTCTCTATCTTATCCTGTTTCCTGGCAATTATGGTCCGGGCAGCTTTTACTTTATCATCCAGATTGACAGTGAAAACATACCCTTCAGGCATTGTGACATCCACCCGTGAACCAAAACGTATCATTCCGATGCGCTCTCCCCTTTTAACATGAGCCCCTTCACTGATATATGAGACGATTCTTCTTGTCAGAACACCTGCGATTTGTGTTAATTTAAGGGTTCCTGATCCGGTATCAAAAACTACATGGTTCCTTTCATTTACTTCAGAATCCTTGTTAAAAGCCGGGATATAACCTCCCGGTTTATAATCGATATGAGTAACTATTCCGGCAAGAGGCGCACGATTGACATGAACATTATGGATGTTCATAAAAATACAGATAGTTCTTTCCCGGAGGGAGATCACTTTCCCATCAGCAGGCGAGACTGCATCATCCTCATCCCCTGGTGGTGTTCGTTCCGGGTCGCGAAAAAAAACAATGAAAAAAAGAGAGAGGACAACCCCGATAGCGAATAACAGTGAGAAAACCAATGAGAGAGGGGACTGGCCAGGTACGTTCCTGAATGCAACCCATGAACCGATAGTAAAAAGAAATATTCCCAATATCCATGAAAATGAACCTCTAGCCATCATTCCTAAAAATTCCTCCAACAAGGTTCACGATCCCATCAATCATATCAGTGATCTCAGGAAGCATTTTAAGGACGGCATAAGCTACCAGGAACAATGCTATCAATGAACCTATCTTTGCTATCACAGTATGTGCTATATAAAAACTCATCTCCGGATCGCCAAACCATGACATTCCGTAAGCTTCAATCACAAAAACGTTTCTTATCAGGTTCAAACCGTATATTATCGGAACGGAGATAATAAAAGCCGACGCCAGCCTTTTAAAAGGCGCATTGACACTTGCTATTATCCCTAAAAATAATGCAATACTCTCAATAGCCGTGCATGCAAGGATTATCTCAACTTTGTAACCGTTTACTGATATAAGATTCCAATCAAGCCTTGTTATGTCTACTCCAAAAAGCGATCCGACCCATACTGTCTGGTCAGTAACTGTATGGATTAACCACGAATTCATCGAAGGGATTTCAGAGAATAGAAAATAAGAAATACCACCTATTGCGGCAGCTGTCGTCATCATTGAAACAGAGGTCAATGTGTTTGTTCCCTTGATATTCCCAAACAGCCGTCTATCTTTTTTTATCATTATGTAACCAATGAAAATGCTAAAAACCGCTGCAAAAATCGTAAGAAATACATTGACGTAATCTTCAAGTTCATAATAATGTTTCCACTGGAACATCCAGTGTATCGAAAAAAGCAACCAGCTTATTCCAGCAACAGGAAGTTTGATCTTATTACGCATCGGGATAAGCGAAGCTATAACAAGCAATCCAAGCGCCACCCATATAATTTTTTCTATCATATTCATATCAAATTCTTAATTAATGAAACTACATGTCTTATTTTGTTTTTTTCACTTTTTTTCGTCAGAATATCCTCTACAACCTTATTAAATCTCTCATCATCCCTGACTTCACGGATAAATGCTTCCAGGATAATATTGTTAGACAATAATCTTGAAATTTTTGCCAGAGTCATAAAATCGAATTCTGTTTTCCAGTGTTTTTCATATTCGGATATTGTATTACATCCTGAAATCACACCCGACAAGACTTCTGCAGCTATCTCTCCAGAGCGCCTTGCGTAATATATTCCTTCCCCTTCAAAAGGAGATACGAACCCTGCAGCATCACCTACAAGAAGTGTTCGGTTTGAAAATGTCTTATTAACAGGCCCGTTTATCGGAATAAGCCCTCGTTCTCCGGGAATATCGGGATAGGCTTTCAAGGAAGACGTTCCGGCAACAATATTCTCCTTCTTCGGTACGATCCATGAGTATCCACCCGGGAAAAGATCCATTTCAAAGAAATCGTCCGGTTTCTGGTATTTTTCCTGTTGTGTACAATATGCATATTTATTTGTTCCTCCGTAAAGCCGGCTTAGTTCTGATACTCCTGATGCTATAATAGTATAATCCGCAAGAACAATGTCCTTTTTTGTATGGATTTTAACACATGATTCCCTTTCGGTGACTGATAATACAGGCTCTTTTTTCAATTCACTTCCATTATTTACTGCGCTGGCAAGATTGTACGCATTAAAAGAATCGCGATTTATGGAATATTCAATCGCTTTTCTGTAAGATATTACTCCTTTTATCCCTTTGAAAGATAATTTAACTCCTTTTAATTCATGCTCCATATAAATCTCATTTACTGCATATTTTCTTGCATATTGGACAGTAAGCACGCCTGCACAGGTTTTTTTCTTATCACACGGGTCAATTATCAATGTTTTAATGCCAGATGATGATAACTTTTCAGCTGCAATTGACCCTGCCGGGCCTGCGCCTATTATTGCCACATCATATTTCATGAGACAGCCTCGAATCAAATCGATCCATTAAAAGATATGCAAAGTCAAAACTAAAAAGAAGAAGTAATCCATTTAATCGAATAAAATCAAAAACAACAAGTAACAATGCACCTATCTTCAGAAATAATCTGTATTTGAACATAAAATACAGGCTTGAAATATGGATTGTGTCTTTCATTTCGTCAAGAACTGCAAAGGCTGCGATTATGAATACAAGCGGTGAGAGTTTTATACCGCTCGAAAAGATTATTGCAAGTATTGCAGCCAGACCGAAATAATGGCCAGTGCTGTTTATTTTTCCGGATACAAGACATCCTAGGATAATGCCTCCGAAAATAATGGCGGCATCCCTATCAACAATCATCAGGTATCCCATCAATAATCCATATAAAATCCCAAAAGGGATTGCAAAAAGACGATCTAATTGCAGGTTTTTATCTGAAATATCATCTGCAAGCTTCATCAACGAACCGGCCAGTCCACTAAAAATTAAAAATATTATTGATTGCACGCATCAGTTGCTAATTTATTGAAGTAAATAGATTTCTGTTAACCAGAGTTCTTAATATAGATGGGGTTAATTCTTATTTAGTGGGATGATTTTTCTGCCGCAGAAAATCCGGAAAAGAGATGGAAGAATAGTGGATTTTAATACGGAAAAGATAGCTAAAGCCATTTTCAAAGCATTTATCGCCACAAAAAGCCACAATGGGGAAAAAGCAGGGGAAATAGCAAATCAGGTAGTGGATATCCTTGAGAAAAGGATTACCGGAATACCCGGTGTAGAAGATGTGCAGGATATTGTCGAGGAAGTATTAATTAAAAAGGGTTACGCCGTCGTTGCCAAAGCATACATCCTTTACAGGGAAAAGCGGGCACAGATCAGGAAAGCCAAAGGATTCTTCGGGGTAAGAGATGAACTGAAATTGAGTGTTAATGCTGTGCGGGTGCTCGAGCGGCGCTACCTGTTAAAAGATGAGAACGGAAATGTGGTAGAAACACCTTTACAGCTATTTAAACGAATTGCAAAAGCCGTGGCCTCTGACCCTGAATCTGAAGATGAGTTCCTCAACATACTGGTGAACCTTGAATTTCTCCCGAATACCCCCACGCTCATGAACGCAGGTACCGACATCGGACAACTCTCTGCATGTTTTGTCATCCCTGTTGCTGATTCACTGGTCAGCATCTTTGATGCCGTAAAAAGCATGGCGCTCATCCAGCAATCAGGCGGTGGGACCGGATTTTCATTCTCGCGTCTCAGGCCAAAAGGAGATATCGTAAAATCTACAAAAGGAGTAGCTTCAGGCCCGGTCTCATTCATGAGGGTATTCGATACAACGACCGACATAATCAAACAGGGAGGGAAACGGCGCGGTGCAAATATGGGCATACTCAGGGCTGATCATCCGGATATAATAGAATTTATCACTGCAAAGACACAGGAAGGATTTCTTACAAATTTCAATATATCAGTAGCTGTAGATGATGAATTTATGAATGCGGTTAAAAAGGACGGTGAATATGAGCTGATCAATCCTCGAAACAGGGAAGTCATAAGGAAAGTGAAGGCACGGGATATCTGGAACTTTATAATAACGATGGCCTGGAGGACCGGCGACCCGGGCATCATATTCATAGATGAGATCAACAGGCACAATCCCACGCCGCATATCGGAGAGATGGAGAGTACGAACCCGTGTGTGGTGGGTAGCACATTGATCCCTACAGAAAAAGGCTTGGTCAGAATGAAGGATTTAGTTGAAAAATATTTCGGATGTGGAATCCTTATCGCCGTAGATAATAGAGTTCCGATCCAGATTAAGAACCATAATGGAATGATAAGCCTGATGAAGCCAAAGCAATTTGGAGTATCCTACAATAAAATTTCAAAAGCTTTTTGTGTGGGAGAGAAGGATACCTGTAAAATAGAGACAGAAGCTGGATTTGAGCTGATTTGTACACCAGACCACAAAGTCTATACAAATGATGGATGGGTGAGAGCAGAGGATCTGGATCCGTTAAGACATAGAGTTTTGATACAATCGGGATTGGGAAGATTTAATGAGAATCTTAAATTGCCGTTTGATGTTGAGAATCAGTTCACAGGAAGAAATGGTAAAATAACTAAATTGTCTTTGCCAGATAAATGGAGTAAAGAATTGGGACAGGTAATGGGCTGGCTTATAGGTGATGGCTGGCTAAGGGATGCTGATAAGAATTGCAGGGTGGGCTTCACATTCTCGGAAGCAGACAAGAAAGTAATGGACCATTTCAAACCCATTATTAACGGTTGGTATGGTTTTGATATAAAGGAGGTAAAAAGAGAAAATGGAGTTTATCATCTGTCGTATCATTCTAAATACTTTGTAGATTTTTTCAAGAAATTGGGTATAATGGCCGCTAATGATAAAGATAAAAAAGTTCCCGAAAGTATTTTTACCGCGCCAAAGGAGGCTGTTATTGGATTTTTGCAAGGTTTATTTACAGCTGACGGAACTGTAAATTATATTGAGGATAAATCATCATATGTGAGACTTACATCGATATCCCGACAGCTGTTAAAAGATGTTCAGATCCTTCTGCTGAATTACGGTATTAAAAGCAAGATATACGACACAAGTTGTATTTGCTATGAACTGGAAATGAGTAAAGAAGGGGTGTTGATCTTCTTAAAAGATATCGGATTTCTATGTAATTATCACAACAATAAAATAAATAAATTTTTTGCAAAAGGATACTATTCCGAGTACTTTGAAGATCGCATAAAATCGATAAATGAAAATGGAAAGGAACTTGTCTATGATTTGACTGAACCAAAGACTTTAAGCTTCGTCTCGAATGGATTTGTATCTCTTGATTGTGGCGAACAGCCTTTGTTACCATATGAATCCTGCAACCTTGGTTCGATAAACCTTGCAAAAATAGTTAAAAACGGTTCCATAGATTGGGAAAAGATGGAAAAAACCGTAAATATTGCAGTCCGGTTTCTTAATAATGTGATAGATATTAATAAATACCCTCTTCCCCAGATTGAGGAAATTACAAAGGCGAACAGGAAGATAGGTCTTGGCGTAATGGGTTTTGCTGATATGCTGGTTCAGATGGGGATTCCATACGATTCGGAAGAAGCATTGAAAATCGCAGAGGAATTAATGAGTTTCATCCAGGAAAAATCACATGCATCGTCTGAAAAATTAGCAGAAGATCAAGGCGCATTTCCAAATTTTCCAGGAAGTATATATAAAAAACCCATATGCAACTCTACAGTAACAACAGTAGCGCCCACGGGTACGATAAGCATCGTTGCGGGATGCTCAAGCGGGATTGAGCCTTTGTTTGCCGTTTCTTTTGTCAGGAATGTACTTGAGGGTACAAAACTTATCGAAGTAAATCCCTATTTTGAGGCTGTAGCAAAAGAGAGGGGATTCCACAGCGAAGAACTGATGATGAAAATCGCAAAGACAGGCACACTTACAGGAATCGAAGAGATACCGGACGATGTGAAGCGAGTATTTGTTACGGCTTTTGACATAGCTCCCCAATGGCATGTGAAGATGCAGGCTGCTTTTCAGAAATATTGTGATAATGCGGTTTCAAAGACCATAAATTTCCCCAATGACGTGGATATCAAGGAAGTAGAGAAAGCCTTCATGCTTGCCTATGAATTAAAATGCAAGGGGATCACAATATACAGGTATGGAAGCAAATCCCAGCAGGTTTTGTATTTTGGGGATGCAACTGATAAATATGTATCTGTAGATTCCGAATATGCGGGAGGCTGCGCAGCGCAGGTATGCCCGGTGTGAATCTTATGGCGATTTTCCGGCTGGATAACAGGAATCCGAAGAATACAGCTTTTTATTATCAATCTGGACTCTTGCCATCTCTACCGCATGTTTTGTATAATCTGCCCTGCTTATCTTTCCCTGCGTCAACCAGCCTATGATACCTTCTTCGTACCCTATATCAGGTTTATTGGTAAGAGAAATAAACGCCTGTGAAATGGTTATTCCTTCAATTATGACTCGCTTTGTGCATTCCGGAGGATATTCAAAAGCAGGCCCAAGACCCAGGTAGATCCTGGTACCGTCAAAGATGGCGCAGCAGCAAAAATTCATACAACCGCTAATTGTTTCAGGTACAGGGGATATACCGTCTTCAATTCCTGCGGAATATTCACAACTCCTGAAAACCGATTTTGCCCTGAAAATCGCACCTTTGATTATCTCATCAAGGCTCATGGGTTGCTCGCTGACACCTGACTTACAGGCCGTGCCTATCACCTGATATGAAGGAAAAACATCCTGAACCGCTTTTATTTTATTCTTATTCAATGAAGCAACATTGATTACTTTTTCATGCATAGATTCCCTTTTTCTTAATTTCGTTTGATATTAAAGAATTTTTTAAAATATTTCCATCCGGTCTTACAAAGATGTGCCCTTCCAATTGGATCTTCTCTTACCCAATCCATCAGGAAGAAGAACTGCGCTTTGTATTCATCCACTGTTTCTTCAACAATTACGGGCGGAGACGGGGCACCAAGCCTGCAAAGGTATTCAATGAACATCTCCTCCCCTTTTTTCTGGGCTATACCATCAATTTTCTTGACTGTGAATTTATAACCTTCTTTTTTTAGCCATTCTGCGGTCTTATCATGGACACAGCCCGAGCATATCTCAATATCTTCATCTTTGCGGACATTCAATTTATTTATGCCTTCTTTAACAATATTTCTTGCTCCTGCAAGATATGCCTTCTTTTTGAACATTTCAAGATTGAAATATTCTATCGGTATAATATCGTAATGTATCTCAAAAGTCTCTTTCCTGACAACAATTATACCTACACCTCCAATGGGTGTTCCCCATCCCTGGTCATCAATCTGTATCGTCATACTTAATTCATATATTTTTTATTATTTGACTATATCCGTATGGGTTTGATAACGTATATGATCATAATGATACTTTTGATGAGAAAGGTTTAAATAAGTCCGGGGCAATATATTATGATGGTGATACTCATAATGAAAACAGAGAGACATAACACACACTTAAATATCGATTGGGATGCACTTGATAAAAACTGGGCTGATCAATATGAAGAAGACTATGCGTGTCATTTTTCCGACATGTATTCTAATGACATCAAAGCTCATCTTCACACATCACCTCAATGTGAAGAAAGTATATTAAGTTCGATTTAGGACATCTTTTTTTCAAACTTATTTTAATATCTCATTCAAAGTATTTGAAATAGTATCCAGGTCGTTCTTGCTAATAGCAGGATGAACTGGCAAAGAAAATACCTCTGATGATGCTTTTTCAGAAACAGGAAGAGAATCGTTAAATCCCATGTCTATATAGAAGGGTTGTTTATGAATAGGCAGAGGATAATATATTCCTGTTCCGATCCCTCTTTTGTTTAAAATAGCAACAATTTCATCCCTGGAAAGGCCATTCTTTATTCTTACAGTGAATTGATGAAATACATGTTTACAGCGTCGATCAACATGGGGAAGGCTTATTCCTTTGATTTTATTTAATGATTCCGATAGGTATTTCGCATTCATTATTCTTGAATCATTGAAGCCATCGACTTTTCCCAGTTGCACTAAACCGATAGCGGCTGCAATATCCGTCATGCGAAGATTAAACCCTAATATTTCATGGTAATATCGCTGCCTTGAGCCGTGCGAACGTATCATTTTTGCTTTTTCTGCAATTGCCTTTTCATTTGTTGTGATTATCCCGCCTTCACCTGTGGTCATATTCTTTGTAGGATAAAAGCTGAAAGTGCCTGTACCGAATGAGCCTGTTTTTTTTTCTTCAAAGGTTGCGCCGTGTGCCTGGCAGGCATCCTCTATAACTATCAGATCATTATCCCGGGCAATTTCCATTATAGTTTTCATATCTGCTGATTGTCCATACAGATGAACCGGAATAATGGCTTTTGTTTTAGTAGTTATTTTCTCAACAATCTTATCAGGGTCAATATTAAACGTGTCTTCCTTGATGTCTGCAAAGACAGGCCTTGCTCCTGTGAACAGGACTGAATTTGATGTAGCAGCAAAAGTAAAAGGAGAGGTGATTACTTCATCCCCGTTCCCGATACCATGTGCAAGCAATGCGGCATGAAGAGCTGCTGTCCCGGAATTTACTGCAACAGCATAGGAAGTCCCTATATAATCCGCGAATGCAGCTTCAAAATCCTTCACTTTCTGGCCTTCTGCAATTACACCTGATCTCATTACATCTATTACGGCGCTGATCTCTTCTTCACCGATTATTGGTTTTGCTATGGGAATCATAAATATCTAAATATTATTTAATGTTTTTAGGTCTTCGGGTATATCTTTGAATTTAGCAGGAAAACCCACCGCCAATTTCCAGTCAGGTACATCCTTGGTCACAAGGGCGCCTGCTGCGACCATTGCGCCTTCACCTACCTCAATACCAGGTAAAATCGTGGAATTTGCACCTATTGACGCTCCCCTTCGAAGTATCGGACCTTTCAGTTCGGATCTATTCCTTATTGGATATTTATCATTTGTAAGAACTGCACATGGCCCAATGAAAACATGATCTTCAACAACGACATTCAACGGAATATACACGTTTCCCTGAATACTGACATTATTTCCGATTACCGTTCTGCCGTCAAGAATGGTATTTGTGCCGATAAGCACATCGTTCCCGATCCTTGTATCCTCGCGTATCATAACATTATGACCTGTTCGGAAATTATTCCCGATAATAACATCCGAATATATCGTAGAATGCGACCTTATCACAGCGTCATCACCGATAATTGCGCCTTTAAAATTCATATCCTTAATATCTGATCCTGAAGATGCGGCAATTTTCAGGAGATTCGCTGCCGGATATCCAATGATTACTCCATCACCGATTATTGCATTCCTTCCGATGGAGCTTTTTCCATATATTTTGACATTTTCAAGTTTCATCATATTTTATTACCCCGGAATAACTATACCGATCACACAAAAAATTATATTGACAGCATACATTGCATAGGTCGCCTGTTTCTCGCTCACCCTTGTATAATAGGGAAGCACCCATTTGAGAGTAAGGTTATTTGGCACTTCAAGCGTACCATCCTCTCTTACTTTTCCGAACTTGACCTGCGGATACTTCATGGTGCGCCAGTACACATACATCAGGAAATTAATTGTATGCGGTAATAACATAACAAAACCGCTGACAATATAACCCTGCATGACTATCAAAACACCAATCGCAGAGCCGACCGTGAGTGAGCCCACATTTCCCCAGAATATACGCGATGGGTAGCGTTCAAATAAAAAGAACCCGACCGTTGCACCTGTCAGTGCAATTATTGAAAATATCGAAACGATGTTATCAAAAGGTCCGTTAATCATGGATTTTATTATCAGGGAAATGAGGATAATGATTGAAATACCCGATGACATGCCGTTGAAACCTGAATGCATATTCACAAGGTTTGCTGTAACAAGGACAAAGGTTGGGACAATTAGCTGGCTATAGAAGATCCCTACGTCCACATAGCCTATAAATGGGACTGCAACTATGGAATGTGCCGTCGTAATATCCATTAAAGGATATGAACAATAATACATAAGGACAAGTTTGGCGGGTCTTCCAATATCGATCATGTCATCAAGAATGCCAAACAGGCCAAATAGAAGTATTACATTTAATAATACATAATTTACAGCATTAAAATCATAAAAAATTGAATTAATAGACATCGAAAAAAGAACAACAATCATTATGGCAATTCCGCCGCCGGTTGGAACCATCTTGTTACCCTTCTTATAGTAGTCCTTTACAAGGAGGCCTTTTTTGGTCAGTTTTTTTATCAGATAAGGTGTGGTAGCTAATATAATAAAGAAAGGAAAGAAAAATACAACACTTATTTCAAGAATTTGCCAGAAGTTCAGACCATCACCAAAAGTATTAATGTAATATTAAATATATAGTTGTTTGTGTGAAAATGGTGGCATTAAAATTTATTTTTCTGTATGATGAACATTATTGCCACTACGGCTGCTACTGGAAAGGCAATAACAGGGAATTCGGGTATAGGAACAATATCAATCGTCTTTTTTAAATAGACAACTTCATCAGGCTGTGACGTTTGTGTTTCTCCTCTGAATAATGCAACTGTCCATTCTCCATAGGCATCACCGATGTCATAATTATCAACCCGTGGTGAATTAATGTTATACGTCTCCGAACCCATAAAGGGAGGGTTTGCATAATATGTTCCACCGGCAATTTGTTGACCGGGCGGATAATATCTGATCTGATACCATTGGGGTTCGCTGCTTGAAATTTGAAAATCATAAGCCTTAACATTAATTATAGATCCTGCCGAATTTATAGTAAGCATCTCTCCTGAAGCAAATGTAATACCTGTCGTAGCCAGGATAGCGAGAGTTACCAATATGATTCTTATTTTATTTGTCATTTTTAAAATTTGCATATTCAACATTCTTACTCCATCAGGCCACCAGAGTCTCTGAGTAACTAATATCGTATTCTTTTGCTTGCTTATATATGTATCTCAGTGTAAAAATTAAAAAAATGATCATCGTCATGATCATGGTCATTCATACAAAATCTATTTCTACGTGTATCTCATCATAATCATCAACTAATACCAAGATTAATTAATAATAAAATTAAATTAGAAACCGATAATGATAAGAAAATCTCTTAACAATAAGAATATTCGATTTAAAATTTCCCTGGTTCTTTCTATTCTTTACGCAATGATTATTTTTTACCTTTCTTCCAGGTCAAGTTTTGTGGATTCAAGATCAGTTTTTGATTTTCAAAGTCTGCTATTTCCATTTTATATATTCTATAATCAGCTGGATAAGCTGGCGCATATATTTCTTTATGCAGGATTCGGATTTTCACTTTATCATACAATAAAGAACTCCCCAAACTCACTATTATGTAATCATGCCATGCTATTTGCAGTAGTTGTAGGAAGTATATATGGTGCAAGCGACGAATTTCACCAATCATTTGTTCCTGGCAGAACTGCAAGTATCTGGGATTTAGCTGCTGATAATATAGGATTGATAACGGCACAAATAGTAATATTTATAAAAGATAATTATGAAAGTAAAAAACGCCATAGCGATTAATTCCCTTAAAAATCGATTCATAAATAATCTGGATTTAATTTTTATCCCGCTAATTGTTATTTTATCGATCGTTTTTATTCTCATACCCCCATTTAACCAGACATTCTTAAGGATAATCTTCGCATTGCCATTGCTTCTTTTCCTGCCCGGATACACGCTTATCGCAGTAATGTTCCCAAAGCGCAGGGAACTGAGCCCCATCGAAAGATTCACATTGAGCATTGGCTTTAGCATAGCTATAACTGTTTTTGACGGGTTCGGACTTAATTATACGAGATGGGGTTTCAGGCCCGGATCGATAACAATAAGTCTGACCGTAATTATTGGGATTCTCTTCTTATTAACATTTATCCAGAGATGGAGATATGGGGATAAAAGTTACAGTTTTTCTCTTCCTGATATAAGGTCTTTTTATTATATTCTTAAAAATAAAGTACCAGAGACCAGGTCCGATCATGGTCCTTCCCTTGAAAAAATGCTGTTAATAACAATGGTAATTGCCATACTTATCGTTAGTGCAATGCTGATCTATGCAAAGGTAACAACCGTACCTGAAAGATTTACGACTCTTTACATCCTTGGCTCCCATGGAAAGGCTGAGGATTATCCGACGGAAGTTAGCGTCGGTGAGCCTACGGAAATATTAGTAGGAATAGAAAACCATGAGTATGATCCTGTAAATTATACCCTGAGGGTGAATTTGGGAAAACAAATTCTTAGAGAGGATACGATACATCTTGATCACGATAGCAAATCACTAAGAAACGTAACATTCATTCCTCAACTAACATCCTCTATCGCCTTTGCAGGCGCAAATAAATCAAAATTGGAATTCCAGCTTTTAAAAGAAAATAAATCTTACAGATCCGTCCACCTTTTAGTAAATACAACCGTTGGATCAGTAAAATTCGCCGATATTCCGGAAATCATTAATGGAGATATGGAAACCAATGAAAGCTGGGTTTTTTCCGGAGATCGTCCAAACATCACTGGAAGTTATAGCAATTCACCGAATTATTCATCCCGGTTTTATGAAATAAATTTTGTATGCGAAGATCCGCGATCATTTGGAAAAATATCCACAAACCTGACAACCAATGGAACTACCCGCGCTTTACTATCCTTTGACATCTGGGATTTTTCATCAATTGTTTCCTTTTATGCCTTTAAACAGGTACTTCTTGATGAAAATGTTATATGGGAATCCAATATAGGAGCAGCAAATAATACCTGGAAACATGTGGAATTGCCAGTATTATTATCCGGGAACAACACAATATCATTAGGAGCTTATAGTAAATACAGGGGTAATACAAATGAAACTATTTTACTTGATAATGTCCAATTGAAACCATACATTGAAGAAATCAAACCAGGTCATGTAGAAAATGAGCATGAATTCAATTTTGATATTAGAGGCGATCCAGTCCTGCTGGAAAAATCCGTCAAAATAGATGGATTCGGATTCCCTGGATTTAAATATGATCTGAATGAGAACAGATCCTATGAAGAACTTGATCTACAGATGTCAGGTAATAATATAGGGCCTGGCAATGCCACGTATAAAACAATCATAAGCGGCAGTGACATAAGCTTTATGGGTACAGCATATAGGATTCTGAATACGGATTTTTATGAGAATAATTTTACAATGAATATTTCCAGATCCGATGTACCTGTTGAAAAAACCCTTCCACTTGGCGAAATCTGGTCGTTCGGGGAATACTCCCTGTCAGTGAAGCTAATAAGCTCAAAGTTTGATTCAACGATACTTGAATTGAAAAAAGGCAGGAAAGTAGTTAATACAGCCACTGTAAAAATCGGATCAAAATATAATTACAGTTCAAAAGTAGGAAAAAGTTCAATACAAGTATTTAGTGCAAAGATCAATTCAATTGATGCAGACAATGTATATTTAAGTGAGATATTAATATATTCAAATATTATCGAGTTAAAACCCGGGGCAACGCACGATAATTTCATAATTACAAATGCCAGTTCAGAAGAACTGATATTAAAGAACGTTTTTCCAATCGAATTAAAAAATGACACAGTGATTTTTAATGGGAGCCTTGGATTAAAGCTTTCAGGAGATAAATTATATCCGTATTCCAGAGGAGTTCCTTTAAGAGGCACACCCCAGTATATAACACATGATAAATGGATGAATATCACAGGATTTAATTATCCCGGCTTTTATTTTGAAAACGAAACGTCTTTTGAGGAACTCAATATGTATTTCACCGGAAATGGATTTATTGAGACCGGACGAGCTGTTTATAAGAGTAAAGTACACTCAGGCAAAATAACTTTCCTTGGGAATTCATACGAACTGGTATACCCGGGTCGCCCCCGACTTATCAGCAATATAACCGGGGACCAGGAACTCAAGATACAGGTAAATAAGACTTTTTCGTTCAACGGATACGATTTTTCTTACAAGAGCATTGATAATAACAGCGTGCAACTCATAATCAGGAAATCAATGACAAGAAGTGAGGCAAGATTATTAGATCGAGCAATCAGATCTGGTCTTGATACATTCCAGGATGTGAATTATGAGATATTTACAGGAAAAGACAATAAATTTATAAAATCAGATGTTTTAAATATTAACGATTCTTTTGAATACAAGGAGGAATACAGGACAGACAAAACATATAAAAAAATCGGGGGAGAATTAATAAATATTGAAAATAACAGCATGAAATTGAAAGTAAAATTCTATGAAATTCCTTATGAAATATTACCGGGAAAGACTTATGGCGATTTTGATGTTTATTCAATCGAAAGCGATTCGATAATATTGAGGAATAACAAACCTCTTTTGTTCAAACAGGGAACCGAAATATCAATACTTGGTAATACCTTGAAAATAAAAACATCTGCCAGTGAGTTTCTTTCATACCCGGTAAAATAATAACTTATTTTATTTTATTCAATGCTGTCACTATACCAAAACTGATTATTATAAATATTAACCAGCCAATGTATACATGGACGAACATCATTTTTTCTATGCCATAATAATAACCAACAATATATAATATGGATATTCTTATCAAATTGGAAACATATCCGATAATTACAGCTGCAAATATCAATAAATATATTCTTTTCTTATCAGAAAGCTGCTCAATCTTGGCATACCCTACGATAATGCCCAATAGCAGCATCATTGAGTAGAGGCCGGAGCATGGTCCCCCGATTACAACTGTAGCATCTTCAAAACCATTAAAACGGACGGTTTCGATAGCAACTACATGTATGTCAATATTCGTCACGGCATTCACAATAAAAAGAGATGGAAGAAGCACAAAATAATGGTCAAAATCATGGATGAAATTATTTTTAAGCGCGGGCAATATTGAATAGAATAATAGAAACAATACAATGAATGTTCCCGACATGTATATGCCGAATTCACCCATGCGCCTGTACCGGCCCGTTCCATAAGCGATGAAGGAAATACCCATGAAAAAAGCCATTGAGTCAAGAGTGCCAAGCTTGTTCGTGGCTTCGAAATTACATACAATATCGGCAAACACGATGAATATTCCAAGCGCAATATAGAATTTTGAACTTTTTGTTATGAATGTTCCCTGAAGCTTTATCCGGGTTGTAAGCCCCAGGGCTATCAGGAACATTAAAATTCCTATGGGAACGGACCCTTCACCGAATTGAATTGTAGCGCCCGTAAAAAAAGCCATTACAAGCAGAACTACCAGTATATTGTGTTTTTGAGCGTCGATCATATTTTTAACCATATCTTTGGGTTCATATATTGGCTCGCAACACTGGAATATTTTGAAAAATATAAGACTTTTTATTCATGTGAACGATCTTCACATTATAAATCATAATATTAGGGTAAACTATATATAATTTACGCATTAATAATGCGTACTCTAATGTCCGGATCCAAAAAAATTATATATTTCATAATTCTAATATCCGTTTCTGGAATATTTTATGGGTTTGAAGGTGTACTTATCGGAATTTCCATCTCATTGCTGGCCTGCATTTTGTTCATAATAATTAATGCAGACAAACTCATGTTGTTTCTATACAGGGCTAAGCCTGTTATAGAAGGAGAACTTCCCGGGATAAATGAGACAATCCGGAAGCTCTCAAAAAAACACGGTGTTCCTGCACCGTCTATGTATGTTACTGAAATCGGCCTTCCAGGCAGCTTTATTATTGGTAAGTCTGCGGATAAGACTTCTATTGTTATCCCAAGAAGATTACCAATCATATTAAAAAGTGAAGAAGTTGAAGCCGTCCTTGCACATAATATTGTACAGATAGATAATACGCTACGTAAAAGAACTATTGTTGCCCTGACTGCAACAGCCTTAACTATGTCTTCTTCTGCAATTCGCTGGGGGGCAGTACTTACAGGATTTGGGGATTTTAATGATCCTGCTCCAAAATTATTCGGATTATTCATAGCCGGACTGGTTGCGCCTCCTGCTGCATCCCTGATCCATTCCTTGCCGAAAAAAAATTATGATGCGAAAGCCGTAACGCTACAGGGTAATCCGGCCGCACTAATACTTGCAATTTCGCAGCTTGAATCTAATAATGTCACAGCATATTCATCTCTGGGATTCCTCTGCCTTATTGATCCGAAAAAAGAGAATTTCGTTGAGCACCTTTTTGATATACATGCTTCATCAGAGGTCCGGATTAAGAGCCTGGCAGCAAAAGGAGAAAATACATGATTGAACTGCATCTTGACTTAAAATTCATCATGGAGCCGTGGAAGAAGGCGCTTGTTTTCAGCTTTTTATCCTATTTGGCAGTATTACTTATATCGATAGTCATTGTCACTGTTATCAAAAAGAATATTGATCTGAAACTGATATCCATAATATCGATTACCTATATGACAGCGTTGACATTAAGCTTTTACTGTATGTATAAAATATTCAAATCCAGATTTCATGAAAAACATGATTAGTATGATAATGATTATCAGCATATTTATCGGTGAGTAAATATATTACCTCTATGGTTGTAATACCATATTAAAAAGAGGAAAAAACATTGAAATGCGACCATGTTGACTGTGGAAATACTGAAAAAGTGTGGCTGCCGTATATTATACGGGAGCACCCTATAGTTTTAAAATCCCACCCTTACTGCATCCATTGTGGAATGGTAAAAAATATCGGCCCGGATAGGGCAGTCGGTATAGGGTATTTTATCAATGCGCTATCCCGGATGGAAAAATACTTCAAACTCCCAGGCTCAAGCGTCCGGATGCGTCTTATTGTTAAAGAACTTCAAAATATCGAGGACTTTGAAGATGATTATTCAATGAGTAAATACTCCCAGGAAAAAATTATTATCAACATAATTAAAAAATATTATGATATTCCGGATAGGATTATCCAGCAATTTCTTTAGGCCTTTCTGAATTGAATTAATGATAAGAGGATGAGCTGACACAGCGAAGCTGTTGGGCAGCATAAAAAATGATTATAATGAGCACAATTATAATCATTTTTTTAATTTTTGAACTGAAATACTTATATAAATAAGAAAAAGAATAAAGTTGAAGTCAGTTATGATTAGTAAAAATGTTAAGTTAATAATACTATCAATATTGTTTGTTTTAGCAGGTGTACTTGTAATAGAAGGATTTGAACCAGGTACGATCTTTGAAAAGGGATTTGAATCTGCTGTAACTTTAGAAAATCAGATTTTTGAAAAATCAAATATCCAAAATGTCGGATCATCTGATATAACGCCCGGGGAAATCCAGAATTCCACAGAACCTGAGGAAACGGGATTGAACTTCTCAGGAGATATACTTACATGTTCTAATATTACTGATACTGAACAAGTTGTTGATATAAGGCTAACTAACTACGATCTGGAAGATAAATCCATTACTATTTACCCTATGAATTTAACAATTAATTTGCTACCCGGGCAGATAAAGAGGATAGACATCCCTCTTCCTTATGGTATTTCTATTTTGACATTAGTTTCCAGCGATGGAGAAGAGCTAAAAGCACAGGTACCTCTTTGTTTCAGTCGCGGCAGTTCAGGAAGTCCCGCAACACAAACAACAGCTCCGAATGTTGATGAAATCCCGGAATTTCCATCAATAGGACTGCCTGTCCTATCCATACTGGCATTATTTTTACTGATGAAGAAAAAAAATAATTAGATGATACACTTATTAATTCCGGGCAGCATTATTTGGTTATTTCATTAAGAGCTGTCTGAAACAATAATAACAAATTTATACAATATATTATATTGATACATTAAGTGATAAAAATGATAAAGGAACTTATAATAACAATGAGACCAAAACAATGGTACAAAAACCTTGTGCTATTTGTAAGTATTGTTTTTTCGCTTAACATTCTAAATCCGGAAATGTGGTCAACAGCGATCCTGGCATTTTTTATATTCTGCATTCTGGCCGGAGGTGAATATATAATAAATGATATTTTAGATCGTGAAAAGGATAAGAAGCATCCCAGGAAGCAGAAAAGACCCATAGCCTCCGGAGAGTTCAAATTAATCCATGCAATAATGTTTGCGATCATATTAACTGGTGTAGGGATAATTGCTGCATATTTTATAAATGTACAATTTATGATACTATCAATATTATATGTTCTTCTGATCCTGACCTATTCATTGATACTTAAACATCTCATCATCGTGGATTTACTGGTTATTTCTATTGGTTTTGTTATCAGGGCTATCGCTGGCGGCGTGGCAATTAATGTTTTCATATCCCCATGGCTTATTGTATGCACATTTCTGGTCGCATTATTTCTGGCAATTGCAAAAAGACGGCATGAAGTGGTCTTACTTGGCGATGAGGGAAAAAACCATAGAAAGATCCTTTCGGATTACTCAACAATTGTTCTCGATCAGATGATGAGCATAGCAACTGCTGCATTAATAATATCTTATTCAATGTATACGTTCCTTTCAAACAATTACTACCTGATGCTTACAATTCCATTTGCGATGTATGGTGTTTTCAGATACCTTCTACTGGTACATTCAAGTAATTTCGGAGGAGAAGCTGAAATGTTATTCAAAGATAAAGGGATGCAGTTATGTATTTGTTTATGGGGAATGACAGCCATTATAGTTCTTTATAAAGACAAATTAGGTTTTTAAACGGAGAAGATAATTGATAAATTATATTAAATCCAAATGGCAGTCTCTGGCAATTGGCTTAATAGGTTTGTATTGTATTTTACTTGCATTTCTTTTTACACCATCTTTCATTAAAAATTATATTCTAACTGGAATAGAATTAACGAACCAGTTGACCCGGATTATACAAAACGTGAGGCTTGCGGTCTTTTTACTGGGAATTTTCATTATCCTGTCCGGAGTTATTCTGGCAAAGCGGCCGGTATTTTTTTCAAGACCGGTATATCAAGACAAAAGAGAGATATTCACTTATAAAAATATTTTTATAATGACCTCAACTTTTGTTATTTCTATCCTGTCCATGCATATAATGGTAAAAATATTTCGAAGATATATTCAATTCAGCACTACAACATTCTGGCCGATAAGCAATTTCCTCCCCCAAATACCTGATTGGGAGCATTTGTTTGCCGCAGCAGTTATTTTTTTGGTGTTCCATTTTTTTGTCAGGTACCTGTCAAGAACCCGGTTCCGACTTATTTTTCTTATGATATTCGGTATCATTTTGGTCCTGGCTACTAATTTGCTCCAAATACAGGGCTTTGAAGGAAATACACTTCTTCAAAGTAAGGGTTGGGATACGGGATTTGTTGTTCCCATCACAGGCACTTCAGTCATTGGCAATCAATACTATCATGATGCGATAAAAATTACGGATGCGGTCAATTTCTTAAATAATTTCCAGCAGTTGCAGCCATACTTTCTCTTGCATGCCAGAACGCATCCCCCAGGGGCTGTTCTTATAATATATCTATTATTAAAAATTCTTGGAAACCCGGCTCTGATATCGATTGCGATAGGCATAGTTTCCATATCACTTTCCACATTTTTCTTATATAAGATATTATCCATTGAATTTAAAGAAGATCTATCCGGATATGTGATTTTCCTATTCATCCTGATTCCCAGTATACAGATATTCTATGTGGCAACGATTGATGCTTTGATAAGCACTTTTTTACTGGGATCTTTATATTTTTATATAGGGCGAAGATCCCTTACCAATATGATTGGCACCCTATTCTTTCTTTTTCTGGCTTCTTTTTTAACATTTACTTTTATCTTTATTCTCCCCATCATGATTGGATATGAGTTGCTGATAAGAAAGGATTTTGTAAGGTCGGGTTATATGATAATAGGTCTGGGGTGTATCTATGCTTTGATCAATATATTTCTTAATTATAATTATATTATTTCATTCGCGACAGCATCTGCATTAGAAAACCGGCATGGGTTTATGCTATTTTCAGAAACTCTCACATATTTATTCACCAGGATAGAAGGGACCCTTGAAATCATATTATACTTCGGACCTTTCTTAAGTCTGTTAATGGTAATGGGTCTTCGTACACATGAGAAAATAAGATCAAACCTCCTTACAATTGCCTGGCTTGCCATATTTTCACTCTTGGCCATGCTTGGTGCAGGGGTATTTCGTACCGCTGAGACAGCTCGAACCGCTTTGTTCATATATCCCTTTTTATTATTCCCGGTTGCTTCCTATTTACATAAGTCTAACATTTCTTTGAAAGATAAAAAAATACTATTGTACCTGGTATTTGCTCAATCTATACTGATGCAAATATTCGGATTTTATTTCTGGTAAACAAAATGAAATACGACATGCATGTTCATTCAAAATATTCCTCGGATGGTATTCTGGATGTAAAGGAAATTGTAAAGACTGCGATAAAAAGGGGGTTGAATGGAATCGCAATAACCGACCACAATACGATAAAAGGAGGTATGGAAGCAAAAAAATACGAAACAGACAGCCTGAAAGTAATAGTAGGTTCAGAGATCATGACAGAAAAAGGTGAGATCATTGGTCTTTTTCTTTCAGAAGAAATAAAACCGGGAAATGTTCCGGATGTTATTAATGATATCAGGGAGCAAAATGGTGTGGTTGTAGTACCACATCCATTTGATGAAATGCGTCATTCTTCGTTCCAACCCATAGAAGAAGATACTAAATTCATAGACTGTATAGAAGGATTCAATTCCAGGTGCTTATTACAAAAATATAATAAAAAGGCAAAGGAATTTGCACAAAGAAACAATATAGTGGTAATTGCAGGCAGCGATGCTCACTTTTTAAATGAGATCGGAAATGCAGGAATAATTACTGAAATAGAGGATATCAGGGAAGCTCTCTTGAAAAAAGATATTAATATATTCGGAAAAAGAACATCATTTATTAATCATGGTTTAACTAAAGTATTAAAATTATGGCGAAAAACAAATTCCTCTATATAATCATCCTGTTTGCGGTTGCTGTGTATATAATAATGGGAATATATGCAGATATCGGGAAACTGCTATCTATAATGGATAATTTCCGCCGGGAATTTTTTATATTATTACTTACCCTGACAACTATAAGTTATTTTATAAGATTTATTAAATGGGATTTTTTCCTGAAAAAAGTTGGGGTCCGGTTAAATATCCGGGAAAACCTATTTGTATTCTTGAGCGGTTTTTCAATGGTTATGACGCCGGCAAAAGTAGGAGAGGTATGGAAATGCTGGCTCATAAGAGATATTAATGGGGAGAAACTTCATAAAACTGTTCCTGTGGTGATTATAGATAGAATAACAGACGTACTCGGTTTGATCATTCTTTCAATTCTGGGTATATTATATTACATGGATGGAATATATATAATTTTAATGCTGCTTTTTTTATTCACCGGATTCCTGATCGCGGTCAGGTCAAAAACTATTTCGGGTAAGATTATTATGCTGCTGGAAAAAAGGATGGGAAAACATGCAGAGAATATTAAGACGATGCATGAGACCCTTGTGATATTAATGAAACCCCGGGGTCTTATGGGAATGTCGTTTTTAAGCGCATTTGCATGGTTTTTTGAGTGTCTTGTCATGTATCTTATTATCCTTGGATTCGGACAATCGATCAAAATAACGTTAGCAACGTTCATATTCAGCTTTGCGTCTTTAGCCGGCGCAGTAAGCATGATCCCCGGGGGATTGGGTGTTGCTGAAGGGACAATATCCGGCCTGCTGCAGTATTTTGGCACAGCACCCGCGATATCTATAGCAATAACCATCTTTGTCAGAGCTGTAACATTGTGGTACGGGGCGATATTAGGAATATCAGTATATCTTATATTCAATAAAAAAGTCAAAAAAGATAAAAGCACCAGAATCATTAACACCAATGAAGGAGAGGTAAAATGTCAAAAGTTGCAGTTGTAGTTACATCCCCCGGCAGTATAATCGAAGATTATAATAATCTGATGCATCTTGCGGAGTATGAAAAATTTCTACCAAAAGAGAATAAGACCATAATTAAGCTCAATCTTTCATGGAGTTTGTTCTATCCTGCATGCTCCACACAGCCATGGCAGCTGGACGGAATATTAAAAACCATGAACCAGGACGGATATAACGATATTCTTTCTGTAGAGAATCAAACCGTTGTCACGCATCCATGGAAGGGTGCTTACGGTAACAAATGGCTTCCTGTCCTTAAAAAATACGGGATTGATTTCATGCCTTTGACCGATGTTGAGTGGATGCCATTCAAACCGTCCTCCGAAATGCTGGCAATGCATGATATCTTCGATGAGATTTTGATCCCAAAGATATTTAAAGGAAGCAATATTCTCCACCTGCCCACTGTAAAGACACACGGGCATACTACAACTACAGGTGCAATGAAGAACGCATTTGGAGGTTTGATCCCGAAGTACAGGCATCATGCCCACCTTAAGATCCATGAGATCCTTGTGGACCTGTTAGCGATACAAAAGGAAATCCATAAAGGAATTTTTGCAGTAATGGACGGATGTGTATGCGGGAATGGTGCAGGTCCACGGACGATGGAACCTTTTATCGGGAATGTCATATTAGCAAGCAATGATCAGGTCGCAATAGACGCAGTGGCTTCAAGGATTATGGGATTTGATCCTCTTAAGATCGATTACATAAAAATGGCACATGATAGGGGCCTGGGGACCGGAGATATTGACCAGATCGAGATAGTTGGAATGGACAGGAAAGATTTTGAAAAGCAAAATTTTGGCCTGGAAGTCAAAAAAAGCCCGATCATCAAATGGGATCAGATCTTAAGAAAGAAAACAGCAAAACTAAAATTATTACATAATATTTTATTTTATTCACCAATATTTAAAGCATTTATTTTCGCATCGGAGTTTTACCACGATTCCCTCTGGTATCCGACAACAGGTAAATCGAATATAGAGCAATTCATGAAAACCGAATGGGGGGGGCTTTTCAATAAATATCCATACGGGGATGTTCCTGAATATGAAGAGGTGAAGGATTGGAATCCGTATTAAGATGTACTTTTTGATGACAAATGATGTTGAAGCTCATTCACTTTCATTAAATCGGGAAGATCCTGCGACTGTGGAATTGGTATATAAAGTCGGGCTGCCCAGGTTATTGGACCTGTATTCCAGGCATGACATAACCGGTACTTTTTATTTCACAGGCATGTTCTGTGAGCAGTCTCCTGAATCCATAGACCTTGTGCGTGACCATGGACATGAAATCGGCTGTCATGGATATGATCATTCACCCAATAGGGCTTTTGATCTGCTAAGCTATAAGGAGCAGGTAAATGAACTTAAGAAAGCAAAATCTGTGATCGAACCAATAGCAGGTAAGATCTCATCGTTCAGGGCTCCTGCTCTTCGTGTAAATGAATATACTGTCAGGGCACTTGAAGACACAGGGTTCACCACGGATAGTTCTGTTTGCCCGCAGCGTTTTGATGGTCCATTTACCTTCGGCGCAACAGAGAAAATGAAATGGCTGGGGGCACCGAGATTGCCTTATTTATTATCGTATGATTCTTTTACTAAGACGGGTAACTCCAATATATTGGAAGTTCCGGTATCTTCGGCAGTGTTACCTTATATCGGCACTACTATGAGAATAAGTCCGGGCATTACAAAATTCATTAAAAGATTCCTGTATGATGAATCAGCCCGAACAGGTAAGCCAATTGTATTTTTATTCCATCCGAATGAGTGCCTGGATGTTGGAAATAGCGTGGTTTCCACTTGCCGGACAAAAAATCCAATCAAATATTTATTTGCAGACCTTATCCGCCACAGGCTAAAACTACGAAATATGGGTATTGCTTCTATCAAACTTCTTGATGAATTATTGTCTGATGCGAAAAGATCAGGATTTGAATTTGTTACAGTTAATGACTTTTACAGGTTATGGAAAAATGTTGATGAGGCTTGACCACATGAATACCGGTTTCTCGAAGCGTATATGGATACTTCTCTGGACATGTTTGATCCTTATTAATGTGATTATGCGCATTCCTGTAACACCTCATGAGATCGGTCACGATTCGTTCATGGTCCACTTCGTGGCAGATACGATCTCAACGTTCGGTTATGCGAAATGGTGGATAAACCCGCTTTCAATAATAGGATTATATCCTTATTCCGTATCAAGTGCTTTGCATTTTATTTTATCGGGTGCTTCACAAACCATGTCAATAGATATGGAACATACAATATGGATCGTTCTATCGATATTTGGTATTTTCAGTTCATTCACAGCATATTTAATGGCCGGAGCGATAAAAGACGATAAAATTTTTAAATTCATTACAGCATTAATTTATTCAACATCACCAGGAGTTCTGGTTTTTACGACATGGAACGCCACAGGCAGAGGATTGTTCCTGGTTTTGCTGCCATTATTCATCTATTTTTTGATTAAATCCCGTTTTTCTATAAAATATAGTATATTTACTGCTATTTTTTTGCTGCTACTTTTGGCCACACACAACCTGTTCTATATAATAGCTCCTATTATTCTGGGTTTTTGGATTGCCCTGGTAACTAGCAAGATCCAAATAAAGTCATCAAATCTGTATGGAGGGATTATATTATTAATATTTTTTACAATGTTTTTAATGCAATTATCATTTAAAGAAGTTGAAATATATAAACTGGTACCCTCTTTTACAAGATATACCGGGGTCCTGATCGTTTTTGCAATAGGAGGATTCATCTCTCTTTTGTTTAAGACAAATAAGACCTTTGAAGAAAAGTTCATGATCCTGGCTTTATTATTCGTCACACCTGCAATAACAGTTTTAGAATATTCCAAATATTTCATGATACCCTTTGAAGTACTACTCATAAGTTATGGTATTATGAATTTGATCAAGATATCAAAAACACATAAACATATATTTTTTATTATAATAATAATTGCTTTTTCACTTTCGGTAGGAATTTCAGAGTTCTTCCAGTTTGGTCGGACCAGTGCGGATGATCAGAATGCAGCCACTCCGTTCTGGGCAGAAGACAGTATTGTTAATACTGCATTATGGACAAAATCATATACAGAAAAAATGATGATGACTGATGAATTCTCTGTAAGCCGCAGAATGCTCGCATATTCAGGAGCAAATTTAATTACAGAAAATAATATAGCAACTTTTATCCAGGGAAATTTATGGAGTTTTAATGTATCAAAGCGGTCACCATTTTCGATCTTATTCTATTCCGAAGGTCCCTTTCATAATGAGGATCCAACAGGAATGCGTGATTGGCTGTGGTATAAATTGAGAGATGAGGGTTATAACGGCCACTGGAAAAATATTATTTTTCAAAATTTTGATATACAGTATTATATAAGAGATGAAAGATATAATACTAACTTTTCAGTTACATTTAATGATAGGTCCGGTAAGCTATTTGATAATGGAAAAAATACTATCTGGTATCTGAAAAATATTTAATGAAATAAAGATGAAAATACAGTATCAAACTATATTTCAATTATCCGAAAAAAGGGAAAAAGTATAGTTAGGCAGATGATCGCAATTGCTAGCAAATTCACTTGAATTAAATTTTAAAAATGATGAGTCTATAAAATTTGATTTCCATATACATTCAATATTCTCATATGATTCGTTATCAACTCCAAATAGAATAGTAAAATTTGCCAAAAAACAAAGACTAAATGGATTAGCAATCACAGATCACAATACAATTAAAGGTGCGATTGAAGCCTCAAAAATAGATAAGGATATAGAAATTATTATTGGAAGTGAAATTAAAACTGAAGTTGGCGATATTATAGGATTGTTCCTAAATGAAGAAATCAAATCAAGAACATTCAACTGCGTAATAGATGAGATACGGGAACAGGATGGATTTATTATTTTACCTCATCCATACAAAACTTATGACTACATTCCTGATCACATTCTCAAAAGAATAGATGGCATAGAAATTTTTAACGGAAGAATTTCAAATGATTTAAATAAAAAAGCAAAAGAGCTGGCTTATAATAAAAAGTTCCTATTTACTGGTGGAAGTGATGCACATTTAATAAAGGATGTAGGAAGAGTGACAACGATATTCAATAGCGATATTGGAACACTGACGCGAGATAACATTGATAAAGCGCTGAAAAAATGTAATATTGTTGGCACAGAATCTCCACAATATACACATTATTATACATCTGCGATAGGAAATTTCAGAAAAAAAAGTTTTATCAAAGCCGGAAAAAAAATCTTTAAGAAAATTTTGTGTAAATCAGGAAGGCAAAAATAATGCCACAGGTATTAGTTACAGATGGGCGTTCTCGCGCATCGCTTGCTGTTGTAAGGTCTCTAGGAAAACATGGTCTAAAGGTAACCTGTGGAGAATCATTTAATTGTTCGACTTTCTATTCAAAATATTCCAAAAGATTTTTATACCCTCCACCAGACAAGCAACCGGATTTATTTGTCAAAAGTATTCATGATCTGGTGAAGACGAAAAATTTTGAAGCAATTATTCCGGTGAGGGATGATGCTACACTTCTTCTTTCAAAAAACAAAGATTTATTCAGTGATTTTATTAATATTCCTGTAGCAGATTATGAGACTCTCTGCATAGGAAGAGATAAGTCACAAACGATAAGATTGGCCTTAAAAAATAACGTCCCATGTCCAAAAACTTATTTTCCTGAAAATCCGGATGATTTATTACGATTTCAAGATAAGCTTGAGTTTCCCCTGGTAATAAAACCACACGAAAGTTCAGGCTCAAGAGGGATTAAAATTGTTAATTCATTTGAGGAGTTGCTAATTGAATATAATAAAGTTATTTCTGAATTTGGGCCGGCGATGGTACAGGAATTTATACCATTTAATGGAGCTTATGGCGTATCGATGCTTTTTAATAAGGGTGAACCAAGAGCTATTTTTACGCATAAGAGACTGAGACAATACCCGGAGTCAGGCGGGCCAAGCACATTAAGGGAAAGTGTTCGCTATCCAGAAATAGAGGAATATTCGATGAGATTATTAAAAAAGATTAACTGGCATGGCGTTGCAATGGTGGAGTTCAGGATCGATGCTCGAAACAATCAACCCAAACTGATGGAAATAAATCCCAGGTTCTGGGGATCATTAGAGTTGGCTGTTGCTTCCGGTGTTGATTTTCCATATTTATTATATCAAATGGCAATCAAGGGGGATGTCGATCCGGTATATGAATACCAGGTTGGTAAAAAAGTACGATGGCTATTAGGGGATATTTTGTGGTTCTTGAATACTGAAAATAAGTTCAGAAAATTTCCGGAATTTATTGAATTTTGGGGAATAGGCGATGATCTGCTTTCTTTTGATGACCCGTTGCCAGCTGTTGGAATGATAATAGAAAATATAAAATCGCTTACTATGAAAGAACGAAGACGACATGCGTTCAATAGAGGATGGAATGAAATTAAGGTTGAATAATAAAATTTCGTCAGGATTAGATTTCACATTCAATAAATATCATGATCTTTGTGAAGCAATAATTGTTTCGGGTTATATTCCAATAACAATGAAAGACTACCTGATTAAAAACACGGATAATGGAGATAAATATGTACTTCTGCGCCATGACGTTGATAGAATGCCAGAAAATGCATTAGAAATGGCTAGAATCGAAAATAAGTTAGGAATTCAGTCCACATATTATTTCAGAAGTACCAGGAATGTTTTCAGGCCGGATATTATAAGACAAATATACAACCTTGGACATGAAATTGGATACCATTATGAAGACCTGGTGAAGGCAAAAGGCAATACCGTACAGGCAATTGGAATTTTTGAAAAAGAGTTAAGTGTTTTTAGAAATATTTGTGATATCAAGACAATATGCATGCACGGTAATTCTCTATCAAAATGGGATAACCGTGATTTATGGAAATCATATAGTTTTCGGGATTTTGGTATTATTGGAGAAGCATATATATCTATAGATTTTAAGAAAGTGTTGTATCTATCTGATTCTGGCGGTTCCTGGAATAATTCTAAAATCAGAATAAAAGATACCATCGCTCAAAATTCATTAAAATTACCTGTGGATATAAATAATACTGATACTATAATAGATATTTTCAGAAATAATACTTCTTCTATTGAGCAAATATACCTGCTTGTGCATCCGGATAGATGGAACGATTCACCGGATAAATGGTTATTTGAATATATTACAAAAAAATTCAGAAATTCAGCAAAAATATTTTATATTAAATTGAAAGGAAAAAATGATTGAGAAGGGATATAATTGATTGAAGCAAGATCAACAAAAGAAAAAAATATTTCCACATATGATAATAAAAATTTCGGTGGATTAAATTATAATAAATTAATGGTATTCAAAGTATGTCTGTACTTTTAACAAATGCATCCGGGCCAAAAGGCGTTGTTGTTACACAGAGTCTGGGTAGAAAAGGTATTGGAATCACAACGTCTGATTGTGATCGTTTATCTCCTGCATTTTTCTCTAAATATTCTACGTCTCATTTTATATACCCGGATCCTGTAAAATCGCAAGTTGAATTTGTAAACACGATCCAACATGTTCTTAAACGAAAGAAAATTGATGTGTTGATGCCAATAAACAGCACAGAGACACTAATAATATCAAAAAATAAAGATAAATTTACACCATACACTAAAGTTCCTTTTGAAAATTTTGATAAAATGATGCGTCTGCATGATAAAAATGAAACCATGAAGATTGCATCGGAACTTGAAATAAAGGTACCAAAAGAATTCAATATTAAAAATATTGCAGAACTTCAAGCGATCTCAAAGAAAATTGAATATCCTGTGGTTATCAAATTAAGGAGTTCAACAAGCAGCGTTGGTTTATCTTATGCCTATTCACCCGAAGAGTTCATTTTTAAATATAAACGAACAATTAAAAAATTTAACCTCATATCTTCCAATTATCCAATCGTACAGGAGTACATACCAGGCACGGGTTATGGTGTATCCATGCTCTATAATCACGGCGACATCAGGGCAATGTTCACTCATAAACGGCTCAGGGAATATCCAATTACAGGTGGGCCAAGCACATTCAGGATAAGTGTTCGACATCCGGAAATGGAAAAAATGGCAAAAAGGCTATTAGACCATGTAAGCTGGCATGGCCTTGCGATGGTTGAATTCAAGCTAGATAATCGTACTAATAAGCCAGTTCTGCTTGAAGTCAATCCACGCTTCTGGGGGTCAGTATACCAGGCAATTGCTGCGGGAGTTAATTTTCCATATCTTCTATATGAGATGAGCATAAATGGAGATGTTGAACCTGTTTTCAACTATAAAGTGGGTGTAAAAACTCGATTCTGGTTAAAAGACTTCCTTGCACTTTCCAACAGCCTTATAAAATCAAATGATCGTTTTCAAATATTAAAGGAATTTTTTAAGATTTATGAAAAAGAATTATATTATGATACTTTATCAACCGAGGACATTATACCGGGCATAATGTTTTCTTATCAAGCAATAAAAGAACTATTTAAAACTTAAGAATCACGAAACAGGTAATTATTTATTGATTTTGGAATTAAAACGATGAAACAAGTATTAAAATACAATATCCATAATATATTAAAGTTGCAGATTTTATTAGATAAGAAATTCAACATATTCAAATATTTTAATGTTGAACATCGGTTTTTTGAAGTAGACAATATCGATAATCCGGATATCACACTTAACATTGGCAAGTTTACTCCATCAAATATAGATTGTTATATTGTAGATAATAAATATTATATAAAAAGGAATTACTTTTATTGCAAAGATTCCGTAGATGGTACACAATGGGAGTTAGAGATCTTTGGATTTGAGTCTGAAAATACGATAATAAATTTCGATGTTAAAGTTCCCGGAATTAGAGGCTTGCTGCCAATCTTAGGCGTGCATAATCTTTTTTTGAGTCCTTTGATTGATTATAAATTAGCTAATAAAGGATATTTCTTAGTGCACTCAGCAGGACTTGGAAAAGGTAACAAAGCATTTTTGTTAGCGGGGATGGGTGGAGCCTTCAAGACTACTTTAGCTATGGATTTCACCAGAAAAGCAGGGTTTGATTTTTTTGGAGATGAACGGGTTATATTGCATGATGGAAAGATCTGGAGTTACCCAATAGGTCTGGTGTCTTTTGATTACAGGTGCAGACGCTTGCCAACTGAAAAAAAGCGAAATTTCAAAGACAAGATTGATTTGATTCTATATAATCTGAGCAAATATCACCATTTAGAAAAGCTGAATGTAAATATTGCAGATACATCCGGATTAGACGCAATATTTTTTATTAACAGGCATGCCGGGAAAAGATCAGTAACATACGGTAAATATAACTTGAAAAATACTGTTGAGAAAATGGTAATAAATAACGAAATGGAAATGAATCATGCTTATATGCCCAATATTATGGGTATATCTTTTAACCCATTTTTTGAATACATGCTTGCATACTCTTTTATTTTTCCTGATAGCCAGATAGCTACGCATTGGGATAATCTGAGAAGGAATCTAAAAGAAAATTTAGAGAATACAGCAATTTATGAGTTAGAAATCCCCCTGGAATATAGCGATACTGTTTATAATACAGTCTATAATTATATTACTTCAGTCGTGAAATAAAATGAATAGAAATAATAGCAAACATCTAAATAGACAAAGGGCAAAAAAAGGAATTACAGTTGCGTTTCTTGGGATAGATGGTACTGGAAAATCAACACACGCGGAAAAAATAAGTTCATGGTTACAGGAACGTGAAATTGAATGTATAATTATTCCATTTCATAAATGGATGTTCGCGGATATACTGAAGAGACGAATCGGGAAATATGTGGACAGTGGAAGAAACCCGAATACATTAAAACCGTATACTCCCAGGAAATATTCATTGCCAGCTTTACTTAAACCGCCGGTGGCTTTGCTTGATAACATCTTGATGTTTTTTTTTAGCAAATGGAAATTTAAAGAGCACGATGTAATTATTTTCGACAGGTTCGTATGCGCGACACTCATAAAGTCAAAAGCGTTGAATTATCATGTAGATTGGCTTCGTCCCATATGGCAGAACGTTAAGATAGATATCGGTTTGGTATTAGATGCCCCGATACAAAAATCATTGGATGCTATAGATGATAGGGGGAATCATATATTATATTCCAATGAACAATTAGCCATAGAAAGAGAAGAATATCTGAAGATGGCCAGAAAATGTGGTTACAAGGTGTTTGATACTTCAAAACCGCTTGAATCAGTTCATGAAGAAATTAAGAATTATTTAAGTACAATTATATTTTCTCCTGTTTCAAACGAAGTGATTGAATGAAAATACTAGTTGCAGTTTCGCATCCAAAACATGTGTTCATGTTCAAAAATCTTATCAAGACAATGGAAGCTAAAGGTCATGAGTTTGAAGTAATAGTGGTAGAAAAAGAAATAACAGGATATTTGCTGGAACAGTTTAATATAAAGTCCAAGCTTATTGGAAAAAACCAGCCTACGTTAATTAGAAAGATATTAAATTTACCACTGCTGGAATACAGAACGTTGATAATCGCTTATAAATTCAAACCTGATTTATTCATAGGACAGGCATTTCCCCCTATAGCACATATAAGTGCAATTTTAAATAAACCATATATAGTTTGTGAAGATACGGAAGTTGCAAGAAAATTGCACAGGTTTGTCCTGCCTTTTGCAGATACAATAGTGACACCGAATTGCTATAGAGATGATCTGGGTAAAAGGCATGTACGTTTTAAAGGATTTTTTGAACTTGCGTATCTTCATCCAAAAAATTTTGAGCCTGATAGTTCCGTTTTAGATGATCTGGGTATAAACAGGAATGATAAATATGTTATCGTGAGGTTTGTCTCATGGCATGCACATCATGATATTGGACACAGAGGTATGAGTTTGGAAATTAAGAAAAAAATAATAGAAGAACTCGAAAAGCATGCGAAGATCTTCATATCATCAGAAAGTGCGCTTCCAAATGATTTAAAAAAATATGAAATAAAATTATCTCCTGTAAAAATGCATAATATATTATATTATTCATCATTGTATATAGGAGAGAGCGGAACAATGGCTACTGAGGCTGGAATATTGGGAACACCGTCGATCTATATATCTTCCCTTGCAAGCGCCATGGGGAATTTTGAAGAGATGGAGAAAAATTACGGGTTGATGCACTCATATTCTGACCCTTTAATGGCATTAAGCAAAGCGCTGGAGCTAATAAATAACAATAACTCCAAAGAAGACTGGAAGTTAAAAAGGCTCGGGATGCTTGAAGATTGTATGAATGTAAATGAATTTTTGATCGATATTATTGAGAACATAAACACCACTGATAATTAAGAATCTGCTTATTATGAATGGATATATAATTATCACACCCTGTAAAAATGAAGAAAAGAACCTGCCTGGTATTATCAAATCAGTGGCAGGACAGTCTGTTACTCCGGAACTATGGGCTATTATAGACGACGGGAGCACTGATAGGACACCTGAAATAATACAGGAGGCAAAAAATAAATATAAATGGGTGGAGATCATTAGCTTAGAAAAGAAAGGTTACAGGGATTTGACAATCCACATATCTGATGTTATTAAAACAGGTTTTGACTTCGCAGAAAAAATTTGTAAAGAATATGGCATCGAGTACGATTTTATTGTATTTCTTGATGCTGACATGGTTATTGAAGACAATGAATTCTTTAAGAAACTCATTTTTGAATTTGATAAGGATAAACACTTGGGTATTGCCAGTGGTGAAATGCAGTATGTAGGAGCTTCGGGTATTTTATATGGCGCCAGGGGTCGATCAGATACCATCTCCGGTGGTGAGATGATGTGCAGGAAGGAGTGCATAAAAGAAATTGACGGTATTCCGATTTCTCATGCGTGGGAAAGCGTAATGAGAATAAAAGCAAAGATAAACGGATGGAAAGTAAGAAGATTTAATGAAATAAGAATAATACATACAAGAGATACAGGCAGTGCGGAAGGATTGAAAAAAGGTTATTATCTTAAGGGTACATCCGAATACTACCTTAATATGAATCCTTTTATTGTAATAGCCAAGGGATTTATATATTGTTTTAAGAGACCATATTATATAGGGTTTGCATATTTATCAGGGTATTTCAACAGCTGGGTAAGAAGAAAAGAAAAAACTGATGACCGGCAAATAAGGGAATATTTCTATTTTCGTAAACCACGAGAAATATGTGAATATCTGTTTAAAAACATATTTGGAAAAAATTATTAGTTATAAAGCAAAAAAACTAAAAAAACTAAAAAAAACGTCGATATATTTAAGAGATATTGAATTATCACCCCATTTTGTGAACAATAAATTATGAATAAAATGGAATGTGATTTCTAATGAGGTTTATCATCAATATAATTATGTCACTTTTATTATTCTGCGCAGTAATAAACGTAGCAAGTGCGGACAATGAACTCCCATTTAAAAGGGCTATAAATGTAAATGAATGGGGTATGCAATTTTCTACAAAAGCAAGTATAGACCAGGCCATAGATGATGTTTCTTATATGAAAGGAGATCTTATCATGCTGCAAATGGGGAGTGAATATTTTGAAGCTGTACGTGACCCCACAAAAGCCAGTTGGGATTCCCGTGCATCCTGGAATATGCTAGAATATGCAATAGATAAGTCACATTCTAAGAATATTCAACTACATGTATGGACTACAGTAAATAGTGTTGGTCTTCCAATCAGAGCGGAAAGCAGACTTTGGGGAACTAAATATAATATTGTGGATATTAAAGGCGGTAAAGACCCTGTCCGGCTTGATCCTGCATTCATGGAAGTGCAGAATTATGAAGCAGGTCTTATAGGGTTCATAGCTAAGCACTATCCGACATTGGATGGAATACATATTGAAGAGCCTTTTTATACGACACAATCATATTCTGCGCCAATAATTGCCAGGGTTAAAGCAAAATATAACGGCTATGATATCTCAGGCAAAACCGACAGTGCTAAAACCGAGTGCAAAGGCAGCTCGATGAAAGGCACAGACCCGTCCATATGTCCGACTTTTTCAAAGATATATGACGTAGAACGTGATGTTTTTAATGAATTTTTTACAAAGATAAGAGCTTCTGTTAATGCTAATAAAGCAAATCCCGATCTGCTTCTATCTGCAAATGCCATGGACGGTTACAGGCCATTGCATGGATTCGATCCAGGATATATGTCTGATAATAATTTACTGGACTGGTATGTAGCCCAGACAAATACAATGTCATTATCCGCATTTAAATCCAGTATTGAAAGATTGAACCGGGAAGTGGACGATATTCCTGTAATCCCGGTTTCATTTATTACCTGGTCGTCGTTATACCCCGAGGCAAATCAAGAAGTCATAAACGAAGTGGCAAAATCCTGTGAATATGGCGGTAACGCAGAATGGATATTTGCTTATTACTGGAGAAACAAGATTGTCAATGGAAAAACAGCGTATGAAGGCTTGCATAACCTTCCTCCATCGTCATTGTGCGGTAAATCCACGATTACGATTGTTTCCGCTCCGACATTGTCCGTTCCCCCAGGCACTTATCAGGGCGATCAAAGTATTTCCATATCAACAAATACCCCGGGCGCAACAATCCGATATACTACCGACGGCACAACTCCTGATGAAACATCTCCAGTATACTCAAAGCCGATCGTCATCTTCTCGACTACCACTTTAAAAGCCAGGGCCTGGGATACAGGCTATACACCAAGCGCAGTGACCGCAGCAACATACACAATCAGTACACTGGTCCTATCTTTTATAGAAAACCCGGGGTTTGAGTCAGGAACAGCGCCCTGGAAGTTTTTCACAAGTGGAACAGGGACGTTTGGTGAAGCTTCTCCTGGTTATGAAGGAAATAATTTTGCAGTGATTGCTTTGAGCAGTAATAGTACAAACATCCAGTTGTATCAGACAGGGATAACCCTTGAACCGGATACACACTACCGTCTGAGTTTTGCAGCTTATTCAACTACAGGAAATGACCTGACTGTACGATTGATCCGGCACGTTTCGCCATATACTGCCTACATGCCGGACTTTACAGCAAATCTCGGTAAGAGCTGGCAGACATTCACAACTGAATTTACCTCAAGCGGTTTCAGAGGTACTGTTAATGACGGACGTTTGATGTTCTGGCTTTCACCTTATGCGGCAGCAGAAGATACCTACTATATCGATGACATACGGTTGGAGAAGGTCAATGTTAGCAATAGCATATATGACTTAAACAATGATGGTGCCGTGGATGTTCACGATGTAAATATCGTATCTTTTCATTTTAATGAAATCAGGACATTTCCTTATCCAGATTATGATATGAACACCGATGGAAAAGTCGATATTCTTGATATAATTCTCGTATCAAATAACATCAAATAACCAAATTTTACAAATAGTTTAAGTATTAATATAACGAAATCATGTCATTTAATGAAGTATGATTTATAATGACATATTACAGTTTTTTTATAATACTATTTATTTTGTTTTTTGCCGTGATTGATATATCAAGTGCAGCTCAGGAGCTCCCTTTTAAAAGGATAATATCCGTAAATGAATGGGGTATGCAATTTTCTACAAAAGCAAGTGTAGATCAGGTCATAGATGATGTTTCTTATATGAACGGGGATGCTATTGTAATGTATGTGGGGAGTGAGTATTTTGAAGCTGTACGTGATCCTGCCAAAGCGAATTGGGATAAAAGAGCTTCATGGGACATGCTTGAATATGCCATTAACAAAGCACATGAAAAGAATATTCAACTGCATGTAACCCTACCTGTTAATATTATGACCCCTGTCAGGGCAGAAAGCAGGCTTTTCGGAACCAGATACAATGTAGTGCATAGAGATGGTAGTGTAGATCCGGTCCGGATCGACCATGCATTTACTCCTTTCCAGGATTATGAGGCAGGTCTTATAGGTTTTATAGCTAAACACTACCCGTCATTAGACGGGATACATATTGAAGAACCGTTTTATACGACACAGTCCTATTCCACTGCAATGCGTGAGAGAGTAAAAGCAAAATATGGTTATGACCCGTTAACCAGGCCAGCAGACCGGATGGTTCCCATAATTAATGATATGGCCAGAGATATTTTTATTGAGTCATTTTCCAAAATCAGAGCTTCTTTTAATGCTAACAAATCAAATCCTAACCTGCTTTTATCTGCAAATGCCGCAGACGGTTACAGGCCAGTGCATGGATTCGATCCAGGATATATGTCTGATAATAATTTACTGGACTGGTATGCAGCGCAAATAAATACAGTATCATTATCCGGATTTAAATCCAATGTCGAAAAACTGAACCGGGAAGTAGATGACATCCCCGTCGTACCGGTTTCATATATCACCTATTCTTCCATATTTCCCGATGTAAATCCAGCATTTTTTGACCAGGTAGAAAAGACATGTGAGTATGGTGGTTATGCAGAATGGGTATTTGCTTACTACTGGAGAAACAAGATTATCAATGAGAAAACAGCGTACAAGGGTTTGCATAACCTTCCGGCATCTTCGTTATGCAGTCAGCCCCCGATAGTTTTCGCCCCGGCATTATCCATTCCTTCAGGCACTTATCGGGGCGCTAAATATATTTCTATCTCAACAAGTACCCCAAATGCAACAATCCGATATACTATTGACGGCACAACTCCTGATGAAACATCTCCAGTATACTCAAAGCCGTTCGTCATTTCTTCAACTACCGCTTTAAAAGCCAGGGCCTGGAAAACAGGTTATACACCAAGCGCCGTAACTGCTGCAACATACACTATTGGCGCACCAGCCAGATCTTCAATTCCTCTTTCGTCCACTTATCGTCAGTTCATAATGCAACTGCTTGTTTTTCCAAGAGAGTATATTATATTTAATAGATTATATAATATGATAAATTAAAACTGTGTGGGGTGGTTCAGGAATTCAAGCACTTTTTCAAGAATACTTTTCATATCCCTGATTTTTTCATCCGTAATAGATATGACCCTGCATCCCCGTTCGAAAATCACCACATCTTTCTCATTCTCCACTACAATGATCCGGGGCTTGTCCGATTGAGTGAACCCGTCTGCAAGGACGATATCAGTGTCACCAAAATAGGTCTCACATATCTGATCGATGTCAGTCGTGACATTTTTATTTTTTATAACCGCAAATTTCATGTTGGAGGCTATTGCAACTGTATCAGCCCCGGCTTTAGCATATTTCCATGTATCCTTGCCCTGAATATCAATTTCAAAATCCCCGTGTTTATGGTATTTTAAAGCACCTACCCTCATACCTCGATACTTCAAGTCCTTAATCAATCCCTCCATTAATCTGGTTTTTCCGGATTTGCTTGTCCCGATAATACAAATTACAGGCGGCATAGCAGTCTCTCCTGATGTGAGAAAACTGACATCCGGCCATTTGAAACAAAGCACACAAGGCAAACACCCGTCCTTTCGGCAGCATCTATACCTGAATTAAGCGGGGCGGTTTTTGTAGCGACAAGCGGAATCCCGGCCCGAGCTGCCTTTAATACCATGCCTGCAGACTGGCGTCCCGTCGATAAGATGAAATGCTCCTTTACATCTATCCCATTAAGAAATGCATATCCAATAACTTTATCAAAAGCATTATGTCTACCTACATCGATAGCTTTTGCTGCACATTCTCCGTTAACATTTATAAGACATGCAGCATGCGTTCCATGGGTTTCCCTGTAGATATCAGATTCAAGGTATCCAAGGCTTTTCCCGATTGAATATATACTGAATCTTGTACCGGAATTGATTGAGATATCTTCGTTTTCTTCCCACTTTGCACCTACACATCCGGATGACCTTAATTCGCGCCAGATTTCAAGATGTTCGGACGGTTCTATCTGAGCATATATCCTGTTACCATCAATTTTGATATCTCTTATGCTATCCGGATCTTTTACAAGACCTTCGCATATAAGATATCCGATAGCCAGCTCTTTTAACATTTCCGGTGTTGCAAGTATTGATGCGATAGAGATGTCGTTGATGAAAAGCTCAATAGTGCTCTCTACTGCTACTACTGCTACAGTACGGGTTTTTTCATATGAAATACCACCTTTGAGCTCAAATACAGGATAATTTTTTGTATACATTGTTAAAATCTTCTGGTGTATTTATATTGATTAGTGTTCTTAAATCCGGATCGATTTTCCTGATATCTTCTATTTCCACATAATTGACCTTCATTCTATGGATAGGAGCAAGGATTATCTTCTCTTTGTTCCTGATAGATTTCTTTGTTTCAATAATCATGGGTTTGCGTTTATAAACAGCATGCAGGGGCTCAAGAGAGCCGCCTTCCCAGCGCGGAATGGCTGCATCGTAATTTTCACCCATCATAAAAAGCATCTCTACTACATTTTCATTAATGAAAGGCATATCGCATGCAGCGATAAAACAATACTCATCCCTGCAAACCGTAAGACCTGCAAGTATCCCCGCAAGCGGACCTGTATTTTCATAAGCATCATTCACATAAGTGTATCCCGGCAATACAGAGATCAACAGCTCTTCCTGTGCTTTATCACGAACCGAAATTATGATGTCGTCAACTACCCTCTCAAGGCTCCTGACAACATAGTCAATAAGGGGTTTACCATTAAGAGCGATAAGAGCTTTCTCCCGGTAACCCATGCGTTTTCCCTTTCCCCCGGCAAGAACAATCGCAGAATATGCCATTTTACCTCTTATTTCAGATATATCCCGCCTCTTTCATGCTGAAATGCCGACCATCGCCTATTATCACATGGTCAAGCAAGGCAATTCCCATTATATTTCCGGTCTCAACAAGTTTCTTTGTTATTTCGATATCTTCCCTGCTTGGGGCAGGGTCCCCTGATGGATGATTATGAGCTACTATTATACGATCGGCGGATTCTATCAATGCGAACCTGAATACTTCCCTGGGATGTACGATATTTGCATTCAATGAACCCACAGAGATTATTTCCTTCCTGAGTATATGGCTTTTTGTATCAAGACAAAGTTCAATGAACATTTCTTTTTTCTGCTCCCTCACTTGCGGATAAATCAGTCTGTAAACATCCTCAGGCGAGTTGATCTTTGGTTTTTCTTCATCCTTGAAAGATTCCAGGCGCCGTGCTATCTCAAAACATGCTGCTATCTGCGCTGCCTTACTTTCTTTAACGCCGTGGACTTCCATCAATTGTGCCAGGTTTATTCGGGATAGCTGTTTAATATTATATTCTTTTAAAATCCTCTGGCACAAGTTTATGACATTTTCCTGCCTTGAACCCGTTCTCAGTATTATTGCAAGAAGTTCAGAATCGCTCAATGCCGATGCGCCGTGCTTTATCAGTCTCTCACGGGGTCTTTCATCCTTTTGCATATCAAGGATCCTGATCTTATACTCCTGCATAGGCCCGTACAATTATTTTCATATTGATTAAATCTTCCGAGATTTGATCAAACAATAGAACTATATTAAGAACCTGACATACTGAGGATGGACATATAAGGAGTTATAATATGGAAGATATCGATATTGTTCTTGAGGTTGACGGAAAAAAAATACCTATGAACGGCTTTGTTAAAAATATCCTGTGCGGTATGGTCAGAGGTTCGATAGAAACCCTTCGCGGGGTAGGAGAAGATTGGAAGGACGTAAATATCAGAATGAAAAGGTAATCATATATAGCCAAACAACAGCTCAATACTTCTCCTGTCCAATTATGAAACAAAACAAAAAATCATCCTGCGCCGCTCACGCATACACATTTAGAATGATTTTTTCATCGCTTGCACTCATGTTGGTAGTGGTCGGCGCAGGTGCAGTTCCCTTTGTACAGTGGGAAAGGACACTTGGAGGACAAACTGGTTACTCGGTCCAGCAGACAAAAGTTTCCATGCCTCTGATTGCACCTCCACTAAATGAACCTGTCCTTGCTATTAAAGATACACAACAGAAATCTACACCTTCATTTGAATTATTTGAAGCAGTATTTTCAGTTGGAGTACTTTTTTTTATTCTCAAAAAATACTGAAACCTCACTACCCTTGAACCAAAACCTTTAATCTTGAATAATAACACTAACCGAATTGGAGAAAAGATCATGGTAGTTAAGAAATACAGCGAAGGCGCTATAATAATTGAGATTGATGAAGAAAAGTGTAATGCTGATGGCGAATGTGTTAATGTTTGTCCAACCAATGTTTTTGAAATCGTGGATGGCAAATCGAAAGCCATACGAGTTGCAGACTGTATAGAATGCTGCGCATGCGTTGAAGCATGCCCCACAAAGGCCATCAAGCACCATTCCTGTTAACGTCCGTCATGAAAAAAGTCAGAGCTTCAATGGGAACCCTGGGCGTACTGGGGCTTGAACTTGTGCAGATGGATACCCCTCCTACTACGGCATATCTTCAGATATACACCGAAAAACGCTGCCTGGCAAATTGTCGGTTCTGCGCCCAGGCATCAGGCTCATCAGCAGACCTGACTCATATTGCACGCGGAATGTACATACCCTTTGATCTTGAGGCCGTGGTCGGGCGGTTGAAGATGGCTTATGAGCGCGGTTATCTTGCCCGTGCCTGCATACAGACAGCGCTTTATGATACCTGGTGGGAAGATACTGTTTACCTCATCAAAAAGATTCGCAAAGAAAGCACTATTCCCATTTCACTGTCTGTTTTCCCATTGGCTAAAAATATGTATCAAGAACTGAAAACGCTTGGCATAAACGAGCTTGTCATTCCCATTGATGCCTGTACTCCCGAATTATTTGATAAGATAAAAGGAAAAACAGCCGGAGGACCTTACTCCTGGGAAAGACATATTGAGGGAATAAAAATAGCTGCCGGAGTTTTTGAAAAAGTGGGAACGCACATGGTAATAGGTCTTGGGGAAAGCGATGAAGATGCTATCAGGATCATCTCGGATTTCCGGAAAAATAACGTGAATGCAGCGCTGTTTTCATATACCTATATCCCCGGTACACAATCCGTAGCAACCGGTAAAACAGAAAATGAAACCATCAGGCATTATCGAACCGTGCAGCTTGCAAGGCACCTGATAGTCGAAAAGCTTGCATCTTATTCCGATATGAAGTTCAAAGAAGGAACGCTCATAGATTATGGGGCAAAAGAGAAAGTTATACTCAATGTCATCGAAGATGGAAAAGCTTTCCAGACTTCCGGATGTCCGGACTGCAACAGGCCAATGGCAAATGAAACATTTTCAAAGATATTCAATTATCCGGAAATACCCGGAGGTCTTGAAAAGGAAAATATAAAAAAGGATATTGGCTTCTGAAAAAAACATCTTTACAGATGGCCGATTCACCGATTCCTGTACCATTCAACTGTTTCTTTAAGACCTTTGTTCATACTGTATTCCGGTTTAAACCCCATCTTACTTATTTCTGTAATATCAGCGACACTATGCTTGATATCACCGCTTCTTTCTTTTGTATGAGCAATACTTGACGTTGACCCTGTTTGTTTGATTATCTGTTCTGTTATTTCATTAATTGAAGCGGCCGTGCCGTTTGCAACATTGAAGGTCTTACCGTTTCCCTTTGACATGACAAGCTCATTTGCCTGCACAATATCTTTTACAAAAACAAAATCACGGGTTTGTGTTCCATCACCATATATCAGGATTTTTTCGTTGTTCACAGCTTTTTGTATAAAAATAGGTATTGCCGCAGCATACGGCGATGTGGGGTCCTGCCTCGGTCCATAAACGTTAAAATAGCGCAATGAAGTAGTTTTTAACCCCTGTTCTTCATAATAAATCCGCGCAGCATACTCACAATCAAGCTTGGAAATAGCATATGGTGATTTGGGTACAGGAACATAGCTTTCTTTTTTAGGAAGCACAGGTGAATCCCCGTAAACTGCTGCCGATGATGCAAGAATTACTTTATTGACGTTTCCGGAAAGAGCCGCATCAAGGATATTGAATGTTCCTATAGTATTGATCTCAATGGTCTTTACAGGATTTTTCATGCTCTCAACAACTGAAACCAGAGCGGCTTCATGAAAAATGTAATCAATGTCTATTATAATATCTTTTAGCAATTCCCTGTCCCGAATATCCCCTTTCACTAATGTGAAGTTATTATTCTCTAAGAATGGGGCAATATTTCTTTTCTTAGCATTGACATCATAGGTCGGATCAAAATTATCAACACATACAGTTTCGTATCCTTTCTCAAGCAAATGCCGGGTCAAATGGGAACCAATAAATCCGGCACCTCCTGTTACTAAACATTTCATTGATGCTTAGATGGGGGGGACATTATTTAAATATAGCCATTATTTGTCTATCCGATCGATCAGTAATCTATACGTTTGATAGAAACTATTTTTAAAAAAATGAACTCAAAACAAAAAAAAATCAAATCAAGGAAATTAGAAAAAAGGCCATCTTCTTACTCAAAGATTTCAATAATAATCGCAGCGGCCGTTCTTCTTGCCCTGATTTATTTACTCATACCGCAGGGAAGCGATAAGTGGAGTGTGAATGATGAAGGAATTCTTTCGTATCCACAGAACAGGGGCAGCATTGATATTAAAGTCCTGAAAACAGAATCATGGCCGAATTATACTCTTAAAACAATTTCTTTCCAGAGCAAGGATTATGCAGTCGAAGGACTCCTTCGCATCCCTGTTGGAGGAAAAAAAGTACCTGCAGTCGTTATCCTGCCCGGAGCTACAGTCCCAAAGGAAGGAACACAAACGCTTGCCGATATTTTTTCCATTAATGGGTATGCAAGCATTGGTATAGAGCAGAGAAATCGCGGCGGAGTGGATATGAGATATGATTATGAGCTCTGGAAAAACGGAAAAGAGGCAGTGGAATATAAAATGGTATTTGATGCCCTGCGGGCTGTGGATGTTCTAAAGCAGGAGCCTTTGATAGATCCTGGCAAGATTGCAATTGTGGGCGAGAGCAACGGGGGGCGTTTTGCGATCATTGCAGCGGCAATTGACCCCGGGGTTTCCGGGGTGATCGGGATCAGCACAAGCGGTTATGATACTGAATCACAAATTACCGATACCAGGGATGAAAGTACCATACGGTTCTATCGTTCAATTGATCCTGATACATACCTTAAGCTCATTCCTTCAAGAAAATTGGTTATGCTTCATTCCGTAAATGATTCTATCATTCCGATACAGCTTGCCAGGAAAACATTTGATAAAGCTAAAGAGCCCAAGCAATTTTACAGTATAACAACCGGTACTCATGGATACAGCGAAGGCATGAAGAATCCGCTTGAGAATGAATTGAAGCTTATATTCGGTCTATAAGCTTGCTTTTGCGTTTGCCGAGATGAAATCGCGCACAAGCTTTGCCCCAAGTAATGCCGTGCCCCCTGAATCATATTCTGGGGCGATCTCAACAAGGTCAAAACCTACAATATATGGTGCAAGGCATGATATTACTGTCCTGACATCACGCGGTGTTATCCCGTACGGTTCAGGTGTGCCAAGAGCAGGTGCGTAAGCCGGGTCAATTGCGTCCATATCAATCGATAGATAAACAGGCCCCTTAATATAATCGCGAAATTCGGAAACAACTTTTTCGATGCCCTTTGAATAAACATCTTCTGCAGTGAATATATTTATTTTATTTTTACTGATATACTCATATTCCTCACGCCCTCCGCTTCTTATCCCGATTGAAACATATTTACTGGTCAGATCTTCAATTACATGCCGTGATATGCATGCATGGCTGTTTCCTTCACCCCTGTACTTTTCTCTCATGTCCAGATGTGCATCAAGCACCACAAATCCCAGTCCGGGGTATTTCTGTTTACAGGCTCTCACAAATGGATACGAGAGGGAATGTTCTCCGCCGAGCATTACAGGAATCTTCCCATCGTTGACAAATTTATCTGCATATGTTGAAATCGCAAGAAGCGTATTGTCAATATTATCAGCTACTTCAAGGTTGCCAGCATCATGGATATCCACATCCTCAAGGTCAAAATCAAAAAAACTGCTGTATGTCTCAAAATTATATGATGCGTCTCTCATCTTATCGGGCGCAAGCCTGCTACCGAGCCTATAACTTGATGTCCGGTCAAACGGCACTCCGAAAATTACATAACGGGCTTTTTCGTAATCGGAATTTGCATCCGCAAAAATGGTCTTGTGCATTTAGGTACGCATGTCGATTTTCATTTTTCCCATGGAGATCAGGTATGAAATTTCCTTTCCGACCTCGATCTTATCTTTTAAATCATCCGGTATTTTCAGTTCAAGGGTGGAATAATCGGCCATATCCATTATCTGGCATACATCGCCTTTTATTGCCAGGACCTGACCATTCTTTCTTTCTACGATAGGGACATAAATCTTATCAGTAACCGGCTGAACGATTGAACGTTTTGTACCGTCAAAGATACCTATGGCATCGATTCTTGCTTTTGCTGAGCCATGTTTTCCTGTTTTTGCATGAGAAATACTTTTGATAACACAGGGTTCTTCATCAATTAAGACATATTTTCCTTCTTTTAATGTCCGGACTTCAACTTGTTCCTTCATTGTTAATCTCCTTGCCACATGATAGCTTCTTATATATTAAATATGTCGTTTATGAACTACCATGATTGGGGTTCCATAACTATATCATTCGAAAGTATTATAAAGCCGAATTATGTTGAAATTTGACTCAAAATTTTATGACTTTTATACACATCCCGATAGTCCCGGCCTATTGGCAGCAGAAGCAAAAAGGTATGGCTACTCCGGAATAGTCGTAACTAACACAAAAATAAATGAAGAAATTTTTACCCCGGATGATTTTTCAATATACCGGGGTGTTGAGATACAGGCCAGGCCCTCAAGGATCCGGGAAGAAATAAAAAAATACAGGAACTCAAATTTTATTTCGATAGTCAGGGGTGGGGAAGAAGAAATAAACCGTGCATCTGTGGAATCCGAAGGTCTTGACATACTTTTGCAGCCAGCTGAATTTAATAACGTCCTTGCTAAAGCCGCAAGTGATAATTCCGTAGCTATAGGATTTAGCCTGGGTCTGCTCATTAGGCTAAGAGGGGATGCACGCATCAGGGAATTAAAGAATATGATGATGGTAATCAAACATGCAAGGAGATACAAACTCAAAATGATTCTCACAAGTGATTCCCGTACGATTTATGACCTTCGTTCTCCAAGAGAAATGGTGGCAATTTCAAGCCTTTTCGGAATGACTCAATCGGAAGCTATCGCTGCAATGAGCGCAATACCTGCTGATATCCTTAGAAGAAAAAGCCGCAATTATATCCAGGAAGGTATCGAAATCCTATGAAAACCCTGCCGACCTTACGTGAAAAAAAAAGATATATCGCGTTTGAAATTAATTCGGAGAAGATGATAATCCGTCAGGAATTGGTTAGAGAGATATTTAACTCAACAATCTCTTTATTCGGCGATACAGGAGCAAGTGAGATTAATCCTGCACTTATGTCATTTGAAGGAAAGTTCGGAATACTCCGTTGCACCCGGGATAAAACAAACAAAACAAGGGTATGCCTTGCCTGTATCAATAATATTCGGGGAATACGCGTTTCTATCAGGGTACTGGGCATATCAGGCACTATCAAAGGTGCAACGGAAAGGTTTATACAACAATCACTCATTAAAGGGTCAGAACCGGAAAAGAGAACAAAAAAAGAATAATAAATCCCCCGGAGGAGATGATATAATGCAAATGGCACCACAAATGGGATATGACAGGGCAATAACTGTTTTTAGTCCTGATGGAAGATTGTTTCAGGTAGAATATGCACGTGAAGCGGTTAAACGCGGAACAACGGCAGTTGGGGTGAAAGCCGTGGATGGTGTAGCACTATTGGTTGATAAACGTATTACCAGCAAATTACTTGAAGCGGAATCAATTGAAAAGATATTTCAGATCGATGATCATATAGGCGCTGCCACATCAGGTCTTGTTGCGGATGCCAGGGCTCTCATAGACCGCGCCCGCGTTGAAGCGCAGATAAATAAGGTCACTTATGACGAGCCGATAGGTGTTGCGGTCCTCTCCAAGAAAATCTGTGATTTTAAACAATCATATACACAATATGGGGGTGTAAGACCTTTTGGAACCGCTCTTCTTATTGCGGGAGTTGATGACAATCGTGCGCGCCTTTTTGAAACCGACCCGAGCGGCGCTCTCCTTGAATATAAGGCCACAAGTATAGGTTCAGGAAGAGTCGAGACTATGGAGGTATTTGAGAAGAAATATACTGATGGTATCAAACTCGAAGATGCAATCATTCTCGGCCTGGACGCACTTCACAGCACGACAGAAGGAGTTTTTAACGCTTCGACCATAGAAGTTGGAATAATCGAACTATCAACCAGGAAATTCAGGAAACTCACTCCCTCAGAAGTGGAGAAATACGTAGAACGGGTTATAAAGATGCACGCTTCTGAAACAAAGGGAAAGGATAAGAAAAAGAAACCAGAAGAGTGAGTGTAATATGGTTGCTCTTGATGAGTCCATAATAGCGCGTCTTAAGACCCACGGAAAAACTTTTGAGGTTTTTGTAGAACCTGAGGGAGCACTTGCCTTAAAAAGGGGCGATCCTGTGAAGATCGAGAATATACTGGCAGTGGAAGATGTGTTTGCTGATGCCAAAAATGGTGACAGGCCTGCTGAACAGGATATAATTAACGCATTCGGAACAACCGATGCATTGAAGATCGCTGAAAAAATTATCAAGGACGGGGAGCTTCATCTAACCACCGAGCAAAAAAAGAAAATACAGGACGAAAAAAAACATCGCGTAATAAGTATTATTGCGACCAATGCCATCAATCCCCAGACAAAGGGGCCGCATCCACCTGCACGGATTGAGGCTGCTATGAATGAAGCCGGAGTGCATATCGATCCTATGAAAAATGTGGATGAACTTGTAGTGATCGCAATGAAGGCAATAAGACCTATCATCCCGATACGTTTTGAAGAGGTAAGGATCGCTGTTAAGCTTACGGCTGAATATGCTACAAAAGCATATGGCAGTGTGGCCGGATTTGGAACCCTGACAAAGCAGGAGTGGCAGAACGACGGATCCTGGATAGGTGTTATAACTATTCCAGCCGGAAGGCAGGATGAGCTGTACAGCCTCCTGAACCGGTTAACAAAAGGGAGTGCCGAGACAAAATTTTTAAAGTGATGTAAATGGACAAAAAATTAGTAATTCCGGGTGATTTCTTATCAGATGATGTAAAGCTTGCTGATGAGGGTACATATATTGAAGATGGGAAAGTATTTTCATCTGTCTTTGGTATAGCATCATTGAAGAACCATATCAGGGTCGTACCGCTGACAGGCAAATACATACCCAGGCAGGGCGACCTTATTATCGGCATAATAACCGAGGTCTCTTTTTCAAACTGGATAGTGGATATTCGTTCCCCATATGAGGGTTTACTGCATATATCCGAATTCCCGAGACGAATAGATAACTCGGAAATGTCAAAACATCTCGGAGTCGGCGATTCAATAATGACGCTTGTTAAGGATGTCGACCCCAGTATGAAGGTCGAACTTACGTTGAACGACCAGAGACTGAGACAGATAAAAGACGGGCGGGTAATAGAAGTTACACCTTCCAAAGTGCCAAGATTAATAGGAAGAAGCGGCTCGATGATTGCACTGCTGAAAAATGAAACGAACTGCAATATATTTATCGGGCAGAACGGAAGGGTATGGATTACAGGAAAAGATAAGAATCTTGATCTTGCAGTACGGACGATCCAGAAAATCGAGAAAGAATCTCATATCCCGGGTTTGACTGACAGGATAGTCAAGTTCTTGAAAGACGAAAAAGAATCTGCTAAGAGGCCAGAACAGGAACCTGAGAAAGAACCGGTACAGGAAGAAATAGTCGGTGAAGAAACAGTCAAGGAAGACGCAGAGGCACCTGAGAAAGCGGAAGAGGAAAAATCCGGCGGAATCCTGGATGAGCTGCTGGATAAATAATTTGTTTTGTATAAAATTATAAGTAAAGAGTAAGAAAGAGAAGAGGAATCTTATGGCAAAACCAGAAAAATTAATTGAAAACGGTATTCGCCTTGATGGTAGAAAACCAGATGAATTAAGACCCATCAAAATAAAGGTGGGCGTTTTGAATAGAGCTGATGGTTCATGTTATTTTGAATTTGGAGGAAACAAGGTAATTGCAGCGGTATACGGGCCGCGAGAGGTACATCCCCGCCATATGCAGAAATCAACGAGCGCAGTTGTAAGGTATAGATATAATATGGCATCGTTCTCGGTTGAAGAACGAAAACGCCCCGGACCTGATAGAAGAAGCATCGAAGTCTCAAAGGTGAGCAGAGAATCACTGGAACCTGTAATTTTCCAGGAATATTTCCCACGTTCTGCTATAGATATCTTTGTAGAAGTGCTCCAGGCAGATGCAGGAACAAGGACCGCAGGAATTAATGCCGCATCAATTGCTTTAGCCGATGCAGGCATACCGATGAAAAGCCTGGTTTCGGCATGTGCTGTTGGAAAAGTGGATGATACGCTTGTTCTTGACCTTAATAAAGATGAAGATAATTATGGGCAGGCAGATATGCCAATAGCCATGACCCCCGATGGAAAGATCACACTACTACAGATGGACGGTCATCTTACCAGGGAAGAATTCAAAGAAGGGCTTGAGATGGCAAAAAAAGGATGTCTTGCGATTGCTGAATTGCAAAGGTCCGCACTTATGGAAAAATACTCGACCCTGATAGAAGGTGAAGTCAATGAGTAATGAAATAATGTCAGAACTTCGTAAAGATTATATTTATAGTCTAATGATCAAAGGGGAGAGAGAGGATGGGAGGAGATTTGACGAGTACAGGGATATCACAATTGACACAGATGTTATTGAAAAGGCAGAAGGCTCTGCACGTGTCAAACTTGGAGATACGCATCTTGTCGTAGGTGTCAAGATCCAGACCGGCACACCTTTCCCTGACACACCCGACCAGGGAGTGATCATCACAAATCTTGAACTTATTCCTCTTGCTTCGCCTGTATTTGAATCCGGCCCACCCAGGGAAGATGCTATCGAGCTTGCAAGAGTAGTGGACAGGGGTATCCGTGAATCCGAATCTATTGACCTTTCCAAGCTGTGTATAACACCGGGTGAAAAAGTCTGGATGGTGTTCATTGACGTGCATGTCCTGGATGACGGCGGAAATATTATGGATGCGGCATCTCTGGGCGCAATAGCTGCTCTTATGACCGCGAAATTACCCGCAGAACGGTTTGGTGTGGGTGAAGATACGCCGGTTCCCATGAGGGATGTGCCTGTGGCCGTAACTGCGGTTGAGATAGGCGGGACTATTATGCTTGATCCCTCATTGGATGAAGAAAACATAGCCGGAACGAAATTGACTGTAATTTCCAATCAGGAAGGCGCATTATCAGGTATGCAAAAGAGCGGTGTTCACCCGCTTACAACTGAACAGATAAATTATATAGTGGATATTTCAATTGAGAAGGCAAAAGAATTAAGAGAAAAATTTCTGGAGATATAATCATGGCTAAAACCAGTTCAAAAGGGCATAAATCAAGATCGGCAGGAAGATTCGGTGTAAGATACGGCACCAAGAGCCGAAAACTCATTGCAGATATCGAAGAGAAAATGCGTGCTGAATATACATGTTCAAAGTGCGGCGCAAAGAAAATTTCAAGAATCGGGACAGGTATATGGCAGTGCTCCAAATGTGAACACACGTTTGCAGGAGGATCGTATGTTCCACAAAGCCCGGCGCATATGACGGTCTTAAGAGCAGTCCAGGGTGTAAAATCTGAAATTAATAAACAGCTTGCTTCAGAAATTAAAGCAAAATAAGGATATCCGGTATGGTGTATAAATGTACCCGTTGCAAGCGGGCAGTGGAGATAGATTATGAATATAGCGGCGTCCGTTGCCCTTATTGCGGCCATCGGATCCTTATCAAGGAAAGACCTGTACTTGTAAAACAGGTCAAAGCCGAATGATCATTACCACAGCACGAAAACCATCTTCAAAAACGCGAATATTCTGCAAACATTTAAGCAGATTCACAGGCTGGATGTATGTGACTCGTGGAAAAGCCAGCCTTCTGGATTTTGCAGATGAACCTTTTTTATTGGTAGGTGAATATAAAGGAAATCCCGGCACCTTTAGTTTTTTTTCAAATGGTAAATGTGTCATCTCAATCCGTGCCAATGTATCGCTGGATAAAGATATCAACGCTGGAATTGAACCTGTAATCCAGGGAAATAATCCGCTGGTACTTGATCTAAGTAAAGTGACAGGATTAAGAACCACAGAAGAATCAAGAAGGGTTGTCAGGGTAAATGATAATATTGAATTTACCGATGATGGTGAAACCTATATCAGATTAAAAGTATTGGAAATACGAGGCGAGGGTAGTGCTTGATTTATTTAAGAAAGAAGAGATCAACTCCCTGAAACAAAAAATATCACAGCTTGAAGAAGAAAACAGGAAACTCTTGCTTCAGCTTGAGAAAAAAGATGAAAAATCCAAAAAAACGATTGCAGCAAAACAGGAGGTTGACCGGGAATTAAATGAGGCCAGAAATAAGATTTCTTCACTTACGAATGAGATACAAACGCTAAAGAAAGAAACATCACAAGAGTTTAAATTCAGGCTTTCCGAACGTTTATCAAAAAACAGGCTTGAAGAAATAATATTTTCTCTTAGCAGATATCAGTCGAAGATCTCGACATTGGTTACAGTTTACCTTGAAAAAGATAAGACACCCGCAGATGTGGCCCCGGGACAGGATTTGGCTGACCTTTTTGATACCTGCGCACTGCATCTTATTGAAAAAATAGAATCATCTACCGGAAAAATAATTTTCTACGATACCAACCGGATAGTTAATCTGGTAATAATACCGGTTTTTCCTGTTGTTCGATCAGAATTTGTTCTGAACAGACAGTTCGATCTTGAACCTTTAAAAAATAATCTTGAATATGACAAAATACTTGTTATAAATGCCCATGCAGGTGAAACCATTATAGGGATTGTCGAATCAGATATTTTTGCGGAACATGAGATCGTAAGAAGCAGTGTCATGGGGAAGCATAAACAGGGGGGTTGGAGCCAGAAGCGATTCCAGAGCCTTGTAGAAGAAGACGTGAAACACCATGCAGATAAAGTAAGGTCCGTACTTGAACGTATGCGGTTAGAACATAAGGATATCCGATATGTCCTTGCAGGCGGAGAGGGTAAACTGGTAAAGATGATCATGGAAGGATATGATTTTCCTCTTGTCATGAAGGCTATGGAAACTATTCCGGGCGGGAATGTTGATCAGGTATTGAGGGATGTACTGGCAGTCAGATGTTACTGGATTTGACACCGGAATAAACCTGTAAAGCTAAATACCAGAATGCAAATAGAATATGTTATCTTTCTGGTGAAAAAATGAACCAAAAAACATCTATCTGGATAAATGAGGATATCTTAAAAAGCACTATAAAATGCAAAAAAGATTTTTCCTGCCTGTCGAGCACAGAGAATAACCTCTGTCAGGTCGAACTTAATATTGATGATAAAATCCATTTTGTGAAATGTATGAGTGGTGATCCATGCGATTACAGGATACCATTTGGTTATTCTTTTGTCTGTATTTGTCCTGTAAGAAAGGAACTCTTTAATCGCTATAATATATAACTTTTAAAATAAAAAATAAGTGAAGGATCTTAAGATCCTCACTTCTTCTTAGGAAGACTGAATTTTTGGCTTAATTCTCCAAATTTTTGTTTCAATATTTCAAGGTTTAATAAACCCTTTGATGTAAGAACATAGATGATCACTGCACCGATTCCGGTTGCTATTGCAGCTATCAGAAGATAACTTGTGGGTTTTTCCTGTACCACCAATAAACTGGTCTGTCCCAGGACTTCGACTGTGACATTCGCTGCTGCAGCCTCCCGTCTTGTAAAATTGATCTCCGCGTTCTCACCCGCACCCAATGTGACCGATCTGGTATCGACAGCAGTGCCATTGACAATAAGATCAACAGGAAGTGTATCTGACTTGGTACCCGCATTGGTAATATTGGACCTGACTACGAAATCTTCATCCGTAAAGACCGGATTCGGAGTAATATTGAGATCAAGAGCTTTAAACTCCGAATACGGGGCTCTTATATCTATATCCCTTGAAACAGAAATATATGATGTTTTTGATGCTGTTATCGAATGAGTTCCGCTGGTTTCCAGTTTATATTTTACTTCACCGTTACTATCTGTTGTACCAGCGCTGGTATTATCAAATATAACGGACGCATCGCTCATAGCAGTACCATTGTAAAGGACTTTTATGGTTATTGTTTCACCCTGGTCTGCTTTTGAAGGCGCTTCAATACTCAGCCTGTAATCAACGTATTTTTCTATCTCGATGTTCTTAGTTGCTTTTTCATAACCTGTTTTTACCGCTGTAATATTATACATTCCAGGTTGCAAGGTTTTCGGGATCGAATAATTGAGTTCACCGTTACTATCAGTAAATCCTATATCGGTATCCAATGCAATGGATGAGTTATCAACAGGTTTACCTCCTGCTGTTACTTTTATCTTGAGCGCATCCCCTGCCATTATTTTCGTCGGTGCATCTATTACAAGCTGGCTCTCTCTCATTTCAGCTGTTACATCGACTGCGAAGTAGAACCTCAGGGCAGTATCGTTATCTGCAACCTTCAGCCTGAGGTTGCCCATAAGCGCATCATTTTTATTCTTATCAAGACCGATGTCGCCATCATTGCTCATTGTAATTATATTGCCAGTGACGCTTCTTACTTCCATCTCGCCGAACTGGTCTCCAACTTTTACCGTGGTTGGACTATCAGATATCTGGAATATTCCTTTTAAGAATGCTGCCTGCAGTTCCTGACCGGCGAAAACACTTTCAAACCTTACCATTATCAACGGGAGGCTTTCTGTGCCGCCGACGGTCTTTGTATATACATAGGTCTCACCTGCTGAGAGAGGAGTCACATCCACTTCAGTTCCATCTTTCAGAAGGGACAGAAGCATTGTCCTTCCTCTGAGATCGATATCTGTTGCCTTGAGAACATAGCCTTCCTTAAGTGCTATGGTACCTCCGACCGAAATCGTGGTTTTAGCGTCATCATCTATAAGCACTTTATGCAGCGCTCCGTTTGCAAGCGTGCTGATACCCTCAAAATCCGTGGTTGGCCTGGTGATGATCGGAATCCCGGAACTGGTTCCTGTGTTGGATGTGTAGCCTGCAAAATATTTATCGGCCATGAAACCGATGACCTGATATCTTCCGAAACCTGTATGTGTGAATTTGACTTCCTGGGGTGATGTTGAATAAAGAAGATCACCATCAGGTATGCTCCTGCCGCTTACCTTTGATTTAAGTGTTAGATTTTCACTGCCTACGCCATCGTCAAGATCATAATAGAATCCGATGCTTTTATCCCCTACGTTCATCCCGAAATTGTAGGGCGTCCATTCCGTGATAGGATTTGTATCGCTGTAAACAGTACTCCTGACCTCGAAATCTCCTGTTTTTTCAACCGAAAGGGCAAACCTTACGGCAGAGTCGTTATCTGCCACTTTTATTTTGACATCCCCCATGATATCGGCAGTGGAACCCTTATTAAGACTGATATCTCCGCTGTTTCTCATCTCTATGAGACCGGCATTTACGGCGCTTACTTCCATATTGCCGAAATCATTTCCAACCTTGATAATTGTAGGATTATCTGATATCTGGAACAGGCCTTTTAAGAATGCTACCTGCATTTCCTGACCGGAGAATACGCTGTCGAATCTTACCATGATCAACGGAAGGGTCTCAACACCACCAACAGTCTTTGCATATACATACGTTTCATCCGCAGAGAGAGGAGATACATCAACTTCATTCCCGTCCTTCAAAAGAGACAGCAGCATTGTCCTTGCAGTCAGATCAATATCTGTTGCTTTAAGGACATATCCTTCTTTCAGGGCAAGGGTTCCTCCTACGGATATTGTTCGCTTGATATCTTCATCAATGAGCACCTTATGGAGCTGCCCCTGTGAAACCGCGCTTTTACCCACAAAATCTGTAGTTGGCCGGGTTTTTGCTCTATTGGTATTTACGGTATAACCTGCAAAATAACTATCTGCCATGAAGCCGATGACCTGGTATTTCCCGAAACCTGAGTGGGAAAAGCTTACTTCCTGGGGGGATGTCCTGTAAACCAGTTTATCCTCTTCGATAGTCCTGGATGAATAACCAGCCATTGTAACTGTTATATTCTCATTGCCCACCTCATCCTTTGCATTATAATAGAACCCTGAGAAACTCATGGGATTCCAGGAGTATGTAAGAGAGAAGTCATTTGGCCTGCTGCCGTCCCAGATGCGGTTGCCTGTGCTGTAGCTTGTGGAACGTACGTTCATTGTCCAAACACGGGTGTCGCTTCCATTTGTATTACTGATATTTGCCGTTATTTTATATGTTCCTTTTGTTCTTTTGAAAGTATAGGTTACAGATTCATTTGCATTTAAGATTGTTGAATTTAGAGGAGCAGTATTATTGTTTTCATACCAGCTCAGATTTCCACCCTGGCTTCCTATTGTTACAGTAAGGTTCCTGGAGTCACCTTCCATCATTTCCTGCGTAGCATTTGTCGGGTTAATACTACTTATTGTCGGACCCGGGAATCTCGTGGTGAAATTTTGAATTGACGAATTTGTAGAAAATGTTTGATTGGTTTTATTATAAGCAAAAACATTATAATTATATGACTTCCCGGCTGTCAAGTTAATAAGCTGTATTATCTTTGGAGGAACGGATGTATTTAGCCATTTAGATTCAGATAATGTCGTTTCTCCGTACCTTACTTCAAGATAGGAATCAACTGGATCAACGCCAATTGTAATATTTACGCTGTTGACCGTGGCAATACCATTAGTTACACTTGTAATATTTGGTTTGGTCGGGTTGACCGTTGTAAAATTTTGAATTGTATAATTTGTACCCAGGCTTTGATTGGATGTATTATATACATAAATACTATAATAATATGTTGTATTTTGAATTAAACCGGGAAGGTTGATTTTTCGAGGAGAAGGTGTATTGTTATTCCAAGCACTCCAGGACCCGGTTGATAATGAAGGAACAGTACCATAGAGAATTCTTGAAATAGAATTACTCTGGTTTACATTAAATGTTACACTGGCATTCGTATCTGTAATTAGATCGACATTTTGGCTTGTGACGATTGGACTTGTACTTAATATAGGAGCAGGGGATGTGACGGTCCACAACCATCGTGTCATGGCTGTTTCAGAGGGGTTGCTTGCATTGGATGAAATTGCAGATACATTCCAGAATCCTGCAGCAGCGCTGGCATTTGAATATAAAGATGTTTCATTTGCCGTTACATTTGCCCCGTCTTTTACTTTTGTTCCATTAAGGAACCAGGTAACAGTAGCATTTTTGTCTACTTTTATACTAAAATTTTGTGCCTCACTGGCATTACTGGTGATAGTCTGGTCTGCGCTTGGTGTATTTGTTATTCCAAACGCAACCGATAAAAATCCGAATGTTAATACTAAGATCGCAATTCCCATGAAACATTTTCTATTTAACATATTTTGTCCCCTTGAATCATTTCTAATCATTTCTCCGACTGTCATGTCGGGAAAAAGCGCATGACAAGATCACGTGTCATAAGAATTCATTATATAAATAATTTCTGTGACAAAAGCCAACTTGCAGGAGTTTAAAACATATTTTCAAAATCTTCAAGTATTGCTTTTACTTCTTCATATTTTGCGCCTTTCCTTATGATCTTAAGATTTGCAAGGTCAACCACCGTTGAAGGCTCACCAGTGCATTCCCCGCCGTCAATGATATAATCCGCGCTTATCCTTATTTCATCCACTCTTTGCGGCGGCGTTTCACCTGAAAAATTGGCGCTCGTGGATGTGATCGGAACTCCGGCAAGCTCTATGAGTTTAATTGTAGTGTTGTGCGCCGGGAAACGTATACCTACCAGCTCCGAACCCGAAGTTAGCATATCAGGAACTTTTTCCTTCTTTTTCATTACCACAGTCACGGGCCCCGGAAGAAATATTTCAATAAACCGCTTTTCCTTTTCCCCTATATACACAAGGCTCTCCATCATCTTAAGATCGGATACTGCAATAGAAACAGGTTTATCTTTATCTCGTTTCTTTATGGCGAATACTTTTTCAAGGGCGACATTTGAAAAGATATTTGCCCCGATGCCATACACTGTTTCTGTAGGATAGATGACTATTCCATTTTCCTTAATGATATCAGAGGCTTTCTTGATATCAGTACCTATGAACATGCCGGAACGATCGTCAATGACGTTACCGGGCAGTTGCGTGTGCATATCCCGCATGCGATACAGGCATCATAATTAATTATTGCTGCCCCGTTTGTTACCGATATAGCAAGTTTTGCGGTATTTATATCAAAATCATCGGCTTTACCCAGTTTGATATTTGTCGGGCAGACTGACACGCATATTCCGCATCCATTGCAAATATCTGATTGCATTAGTTTTTTGTCTTTTGCCATGGTACAGGATATCTCCTGGGATGATATGAATATTTCTATTAATACTGGGGTTCCAATCCTTCGAGCCTATTTTTTATTTCCCGGTTCAATTCTGATGTCTGCTCCTTCCTCTCCCGTTCTTTATGTACGGCATCAATGCCGATTTCAAATAGTCTATCAAGCTCAGTTGAAGACTTTATCGAGATCAAGGTCAACACAGTTGGCATTTTCCCATCGTGTAAGAGAATACCCTTGAATATCTGTCCTATCTCGCTGGATAACTTCTCAACCTCACTTGTAATATCATTGATATTCAGGTATTTTTGGTCCCCTTCGATTATTATCATTGCCCTGTTTGATTCTTTATAAGGCTCAAGTTTAAAAAGAAGACCTGCATATGAAATACTGTGCTGGATAACAGATTTTATCGGCATATTCTTGTCGCCTTTCCCGAACCCCATCGTTGCAAGTTTTGTCCCTCCCGACATGACGGTCTTAAAGTCCCCCAGATCGGTTACCATCATCATTTCGCTGTCAAGCGCCTTCAATAGAAAGAGAAATCTCTTGGCAACAGTAGAATTTATTTCATCATAAGCATTTTTTATATCTTTTCCAAGATGTTTTAAATATTGATTATCAACAATTATGGTACCGTCACTTTTTCCATCCATTATTTCTTTCACACAAAAAATAGAATTTTGTAAATAGATCGAGCCTTCTTCCCTGAATGGAAGCACTATTATCCCATATACGTTGTATTTATATCGTTCTTTCATCGCATCGATCAACAGGGGTGCAAAAGACGAACCAGTCCCGCCTGATGACGAGGCGATAACAAAAGCCACATCAAAATCTCCGCGCTCTTCGATAACCCTGAGCAGCAATTCTTTATTTTCCTCAAATGTTTGTTTCCCGACATTCCTGTTCGCTCCGACCCCATGAAGATGCGGCACCTGGATCCTGTCTTTGGCTCTGGTATGCTTCAATTCTTTCAGATCATTGATTGCAGTATTAATGGCAATCGTTTCAACGTGGCTCTTGAACTTCTGGGTTCCGTAATATTTTGCCAGAGTGCTGCCTCCGAACGCTTCTTTGTTAATGGCATCAAGGATCCTGTTGCCACATTGTCCGACTCCTATAATAAGTACATTCAGCATATTTCCTCTAAAATGAATATTCCCTGTGTCTCTTCATAATAAATAACGCTATTCCGGCCATTATTAAAATAGCCGGAATAAGAAAATGCAGATAATTTTTTTCTTTTTCTGTCACGATAACAGGATCTGAACTGGAAAAGAAACCTGTTGAATCATCAGAATAACTTGTTTTCAGTTTAATCGAAAAATTTCCGTTCTCAACTGCTTTTAAGGTTGCAAAATACTCTTCAGATTCACCCTGATCTATTTTTTTATACACCTGTCGTAGGTCTCCTTCAGCTGCTTCAATTCCTTTTTGAAGCGTTCCTTCTATAAGCACTGATTCGGCAGATGCATTGCCATTGTTCGTTATTTTGACTGTGACTTTGACCGACTCACCTGTGAAGATGCTGTCTTTATCAAGGGTAATAACCGTGCTGAGATTAGATTTTTCTTCTTTTTCATCAAGAATAGTTATTGAAAGGGAATTTGATTGCGCACTGTTCGAGCCGTACTTTACTATCGCAGGTTCGATATTATATAAGCCCGGCTCTACTGCCTTTAAGGCAAACAAAAGCTCCAGACGTCCACCTGCTTTCAGTTCTTCTGGTATAGCCGGAGGAAACTTTGAGCCCTGGGCTTTTGTAAATCCGGATGGGAGATTTTCACTCAGGCTGAGGTTGTAGGCTGTGCCATTACCTGTATTTTCCACGACTATTTTAAACTCCACAACATCTCCTTTATCTATTTCTGTCCTATCGGCCGATTTTGTCAATATGATGTTTGGTATTTTCTCTGCGACCACAGGTATTTCCACAGTATAATTTGCCGGAGTTGACCATGTATCAGGATATTCCACCGTAATCTTTGTGACCGTTTGAGTAATAAAAGAAGAATTAAGATTGATCTTATTAAACGGTTCGGTATTAATAGAAGGATCTTCATTTTCACGTAAATAATACTGTTTTTCCAGGCCGCCGGTTATCAGTTTTACCTTTACGAACGGCATATCACCTGGTTTACCGATCTCGATTATCTCTATTTTATAATATCCATTCATGAAATCCAGGCCCGTATTGTTTTGCAGGAAAAAAGAGTCGTTTCTCACCGCTTTCACATGCATTGAAAAAACCAGTAATATCAATAATAGAAATGATAATTTTTTCAGCAAGTCATAACCGTTTTTAGGTTTCGAGATCATCAACAGAGCTGTCTATTATATCGATGATATTTAAGCCTTATGAGCATAATTTTTATAAGGTAAAATATTTTTTACATTTCTATCCGGGATAGAACGCCGTGAAGCTTATCAGGCGGAAGTTTATAAAATTGCACAAATGCGGGAGTAAGCCTCTTAATCACCGAATATATTCTCCATATAACATTATCCGAAACAATATCTTCAAGACCGTAAAATATGGTTTTTTCCTCTATTCCATTCTCTTTTAATATAGCCTCAACATCAACGACTTCCATATATCCCATATATATCTCAAATACCCTTAACCCATCAGCAAGGTCGCCCTTAAATGAACCTGCAATGCCGAAAGGATTCTCTGTTTTTATAAGGGAAACAATTATATTGTCTTCATAAATGATATTATTTTTGAACATGGTATTGATAATGTACGGGGGGATCTTTACTATCTCTCTAGCAAAGAAAAGGGCTGTGCCTTTTATTTTAGGCATGTTTTTGTAAAATTCATTGTATTCCTTAAGAAAATCCTCAAGAATCATAGGTGACAGGGCCTTGACCAGTTTTTTCTGTCCGGATGTATATATCATTATTACACCGAAGGGTATCAACGCAAGGATTATTGACCAGAAGCCGCCTGAGGGTATCTTATGAAGGCTTGACAGCAGGAACACTACATCGATAATTGTAATTAAAATGGCGATCGTGAATTTTGACATTTTTTTCCTTAAATAGAAAATCCATGACATCATTATACCAGTAAGTACCATGTCACCTGTGACAGCGAAGCCGTATGCTGCGGCAAGACTATGCGATTCCTTGAAGATGAACATGACCATAAGGACGGAAAAAAGCAAAAACCAGTTAGCTGAATCAATATATATCTGTGACTGGAGTTTCCTTGACGTATAATCCACTTTTAGCATAGGTAATATACGTGTGGTTATTCCCTGATATACTATGGAGAACATGCCGCTGATCATCGCCTGGGATGCGATGATCGTTGCAATTATACTGAGAACAAGAAAAGGGATATAGAGGATATGCGCCTGGTAGAATATCATCTCGAAAAGTACGCTTTTTGCTTCAGGATGCTGTATCACATAAGCCCCCTGGCCAAGATAATTCAATAATAATGCGATAAATACGAGTCTCCATGCTCTTACTATGGGAAGTCTTCCAAGCTGCCCCATATCGGCGAACAGGGCTTCCCCTCCTGTAGCGCAGAGTATGACCTGGGATAGCACAAAAAATCCGGAAATACCGTTTTTTAATAAGAAAGCAATGGCATAGTATGGATTTATCGCTTTTAGCACTGATGGAACCTGGATAATTGATATTATTCCTGATAAGGCAAGCGCAAGAAACCATATGAGCATCAAAGGTCCGAATGCGCCCGCGACTTTTTCGGTTCCTTTTTTCTGTACTGCAAACAGGATTATCGCAATAAGCGCCGCAATAAAAACAAGAACGTTCTGCCCTGTTCGTTCAAATCCGGGGATCAGTAGTATCCCCTCAACCGCACTCAGGATACTTATGGCAGGTGTAATTACACCATCGCCAAAAAGAAGAGATATGCCAATGAAAGAAAGGAGTGTCACGAACCCGACCTGTCTTGTGGATTTCAACATGGGAATAAGTATTTCACGAAGAACTATAGTTCCGCCTTCACCTTTCTGGCCAAGGCTCATTGCAAGCCATGTATACTGTACAGACACTACGGTTATAAGTGTCCATATAATAAGGGACAGGATACCCAGGATATGCTCCTCTGTAAGACTTGTCAGGACCAGGATTACTGTCAGGGTATAGATAGGGCTTGTTCCGATATCTCCGAATACCAGACCCAGAGAGTTTATAATTCCCTTAAATTCTTTCCTGTTAAGCATTGCATTCTATCCGGTTACTATCGCCTAATCTTCCTCTGACATAATCTTATTCCTTTTAATGTTTTCTAAACAATAAATAAAAAATCGATATTACATTTCAATCCGGGATAGTACGCCGTGAAGCTTATGGGACGGAAGTTTATAAAATAAGACAAATGCCCGCGTATTTCTTTTGATAATTGAGTATATATTCCATACCAAATTCTCCGAGGCAATGTCTTCAAGACCGTAAAAAATGATTTTTTCTTCAATTCCCGACTCTTTTAGAATCGACTCAACATCAACTACTTCCATATACCCCATATATATCTCATAAACTCTCAGCCCATCTCCAAGTTGATGTTTGAAAGAACCTGAAATACCATAAGGATTGTCCATCCTTATGAGGGAAACAATAATGTTGTCTTCATAAAGGATGTGATTATTAAACATTGTATTAACGATATAAGGGGGTATTTTTTTCACATCTCTCGCAAAAAAAAGAGCAGTCCCTTTGATTTTGCTTATACTATTATATAATCTATTATATTCTTTAAGAAATAAATCAAGATCCATCGGCGAAAGAGCCCGGTATAGCCTCTTTTGTCCTGATGTGTAAATCATAATTATACTAAAAGGTATTATCGCAAGAATTATTGACCAGTAGCCTCCAAGCGGTATCTTGTGAAAACTTGACAGCAGAAACATTATATCAACAAGCGTAACCAGCACTGCGATACTGGTTTTTAATCTATTTCCCTTCAAATAAAATATCCAGGTCATCATTATACCTGTCAATGTCATAGTTCCTGTAACAGCAAGGCCATATGCTTCAGCAAGCAGATATGATTCTTTGAAAATGAACATAACGATCAGAACTGAAAACAATAAAAACCAGTTTGCAAAATCAATGTATATCTGGGACATCAACTGACTTGAGGTATAATCAACCTTAAGCATCGGCAGGACACGTGTAGTTATCCCCTGATATACTATAGAGAACATCCCGCTTATCATGGCCTGGGATGCAATAATCGTTGCTAGGATACTGATGATAAGAAATGCAACATAAAAAATGCGTGCCTGGTGGAATATCATTTCAAAAAGTACATTATGCGCATCAGGATGCTGGATTATATAAGCTCCCTGCCCGAGATAATTTAATAAAAGTGAAAAAAATACAAAATACCAGGCCTTTATTATCGGGAGTTTTCCAAGATGTCCCATATCTGCATATAATGCTTCTCCACCTGTAGCGCAAAGAATAACCTGCGAAAGCAAGAAGAATCCAATGATACCGTTCTCAACCAGGTAGTCTATTGCATAGTAAGGATTTAAGGCAAATAAAATATTCGGAAAATCCATAATATTTATAATACCGAAAAATGCCAATAATATAAACCACAGAATCATAATCGGTCCGAATGCCCATGCAATTTTTTCAGTCCCCTTTTTCTGAACTGCAAATAGCACAATAGCGATCAAAGCCGCGATCATAACAAGTGTATTCCTGCCTGTTCCTTCAAGCCCTGGAATAAGGGCCAGACCTTCAACAGCGCTGAGTATGCTTATGGCAGGAGTAATTACGCCATCCCCGAAAAGGAGAGATATGCCAATAAAAGTAAGCAATGTGACAAACGATATCTGTCTGCCTGATTTCAATATAGGGATCAACAGCTGCTGAAGAACTATAGTCCCGCCTTCACCTTTCTGGCCGAGGCTCATCGCAAGCCAGGCATACTCTACGGTCACCACAATAATTAGAGTCCAGACTATAAGGGAAAGGATACCCATAACATGCGCCAATGTAGGAGGGGTCAATAGAAAAATCACTGTAAGAGTGTATATCGGGCTTGTTCCGATATCCCCAAAAACCAGCCCAGCTGCTTTTATGATTCCCTTATAGTCATTTTTTTCAAGCATAATTTTCCTGTCATCCCAGAAATGATCTTCTCTGGTGATTTCATTAAAAGGTTTTAATGTTTTCCAATCGATCGGGCATCACAGCAAAATAATTATCCTGTTTCTTAACAGTTGAAAAAAAGTAGAGAAAATGTGTAAAAAAGAACTGTCACTTCGCAAGTTCACTCTACAAACGGCTTTCCGGACTTCAGTATTACATCTGCAACTTCGGGTCTCATGGAATCCGCCGGCGGTCTCTTACCTGATTCGATCATCTGTCTCATCTTTGTGCCGCTAAAATCCACTCTGTCCGTATGCGGGCAGACCTTATCATTGGATATGCCGCCGCATTTGTTGCAGTGGAAGAACGACATGAAGAACATCGGTTCAATGCCTATATCCGGGAACTCCTTGAATATCTCCTGCGCCGCAAAAGGATGGTAATAGCTTCCCACGCCCGCATGGTCCCTTCCGATGATGAAATGGGTGCAGCCGTAGTTCTTTCTCACAATAGCATGGAATATTGCCTCACGGGGGCCTGCATAGCGCATCTCCGTCTGGAAAATGCCAAGAACAACCCGGTCTTTGGGATAATAATTATCGATCAGGACTTCATAGCTTTCAAGTATCACATCGTCCTTGAAATCACCTGTTTTCTTCCTGCCTATTACAGGGTTTATGAAAAGACCGTCAACCATGGTAAGAGCAGATTTTTGCAGGTATTCATGGCCAAGATGCGCCACGTTCCGTGTCTGGAACCCGACGACCTTTTCCCAGCCTTTTTCCTTAAACAGGTTCCTTGTCTCCTGGGGCTTCATTGCATACTTGAAATAGGGTGTTTCGGATTCGTTTACCAGGCTTATCTTTCCGCCAAGCAGTTTGTCCTTCATGGAATAGGTCTTTGCCACACCGGGATGGGCGGCATCGTTTGTCCCGTATACCTGCTCTGCATATGCCCTTTTATCGTAGCCATAGATTTCTTCTACCTGCATCATGGCCACAAGATTATCATCATTCTTAAGGAGGATTTCATCGCCTTCTTTTATCTCCCTGTTGTCCGTATCAAGAACGATCGGAAGAGTCCATGGGAGGCCGTTTGAGAGGCGCTTGTTATAGAGTATGCTCTCATAATCTTCCCGGCAGCTGAAACCTTCAAGAGGGCTAAATAGCCCGGAAGCGATATTTTCTACATCCTTCATCAGGTCAACGCCAATGGGGACGCTCTGGTATTCGGAGGCCTGCCCGATTATCTTTTTTTGTTTTTGTTCTGTTAAAGTCCTGTTGATTAATTTTCCACCGTGAGGTTTTATTTGTGTCATTGAAATCCCAGATTTTGGGCTTACATGTAGTTTCGGTCTAATAATTGTTTGTGAAGGAAATAAGAAATTATTTTGAAGCCCAATTTATTTTATCCATTTCCTCTTCAAGCCCCTTATTCTGTCAAAATCTATGTCCTCTGAATAAACCGACTCCGCACCTGCAATAAAAGCAGTAGCTGCATGTATGCTATCCCTTGGAAGAAGATTATATTCCTTTATGAGTTCAAGAGCTTTCCAAATCACACCATCGTTGACATCAATAAACCTCATATTCGGCATAGTAAGAAATGCCTCCATATTCTTTATGGCAATATCAAATCCTTTCACTTTCCTTACTTTATAGAGGACTTCATCAAAAGTAAGAAATGATGTACAGGCCGGCATTTCCTCGTTCTGGACTTTATCGAGTATATCTCTTGCCCAATCTCCTGTTTCGGTATCATCAAGAATTGCGTAGATTATAATGTTCGAATCAAAATAATTCAAGGCGATCTCTCTTTCAGTTCTTCTTCATATGCTTCATGAGGATGGAACTTGAGTTTTCCCATGCCTTTTGCAGTTTCCCTGAAGATTGAAACGGCATCTTGCGGCGGTTTTTCTATTTCTAATTTATTATTTTTTAATCTGAACAATACCTTTGACCCGGGATAGATATTTAAAGCATGCCTGAGGTCTTGCGGGATGACAACCTGCCCCTTTGGACCAACTTTCATTATTACTTCCATATTTTTGCTCTAAAGATTGATTGGTATAACTTGTATTTATACCTATCTTGATCTCAGTTGCGCTCAATGATTTGAGCGATTTGATATCTTTGATCTTATTTCTTCACGTTCCCCGCATGCAGTCCGCATTCTTTCTTCGTGGCATCTTCCCACCACCAGCGGCCTTCGCGCTCATGCTGGCCTGGTAATATCGGTTTAGTGCAGGGTTCGCAGCCTATGCTAACAAATCCTTTTTCATGAAGCTTGTTATAGGGAACATTGTTCTCGCTGATATAATCCCATACCTGTTTTGAAGTCCAGCTGGCAAGGGGGTTGAATTTTATGAGATTTCCCGTTCCGAATGTCGGGTCTTTCTGGATGACCGGAACATTTGCTCTTGTTCCCGGGCTCTGGTCTTTTCGCTGTCCTGTTATCCATGCATCCACCGTATTAAGAGCGCGCTTTAACGGGTCAACTTTTCGCACGTCGCAGCATTCCTTATGGCCGTCCTGGTAAAATGAAAATAATCCTTTTTCTTTTACCAGCTTTTCAGTTGCATCGCGGTTGGCGAAAAACACTTCGATCGGGATATTGTAGGTCTTCCTGACCTCCTCAATGAACTGGTAGGTCTCAGGATGAAGGCGCCCGGTATCAAGCGAAAAAACCCGGAAATGGTTACCGATCTTTTTTGCCATGTCGATCAATACTACATCCTCGGCACCACTGAAGGATATTGCGATGTTCTTGAAATTTTTAAGCGCTAACTCAAGGATTTCCTGGGGCGGCTTATTCTCATAATCTTTTGCTGATTGTTCAATATTAAGTTGTTCTGACATTTTTTCACTTTATCCTAAGATATCTTTCCTGAATTTCTCAAATCCCACACGTTCAAGGCAGTCCCCGAATCGCTCCCCGATCCTGGTATTCTTTTTTGACCAGTTTATTATGTTCCTGAATATCGCCACAGCTTCCTGTGGGGATTTTGCGTTTGTTAATTCCTTGCCGAGCATGGGATGTCTTCCTATTTTGCCTCCCACGAAAATCTTATAGCCTTTCCATTCTTCGGTTATAAGATCCGATGGGCATGCTCCGACACAGGCGCCGCACAGGTTGCATTTATCCCATAATATTTTTATTTTATCGTTTTCAAGGACAATGGCTTTCTCCGGGCACATGAACGTGCATGTCCCGCAGCCTGTGCATTCCTCGGTGTTTATTCCGGGTCGCAGGACGCCCATTACCCCGAAATCATTTTCCTGCGGTTTTGCGCAGGCGTTGGGGCACCCTGTAACAGCGAATTTGATCTTTACAGGCATATCCTCGCCAAAGAATTCCTTATCAAGCAGTCCTCCCATGGCATAAGTATCTATGATCCCATAATTGCATTCGGAGTTTCCCGGACATGAGGTTATATTGCGTATCCGTGGGCCGCACGAGCCTGGAGGGGTGCCGTTGTCTTCAAGTTCTTTTGTAATAATGTCCAGGTTATGGATGTCAACATTGGGAATCTGTATCCCCTGTCGCATGGTAATATGCACGTTCCCGGTTGCATACTTATCGGTTATCCGCGCGATCCCTGAGAGCTGCCCGGATGTAAGATTACCGCAGGGCATGCGTAACCTGACCACAAAAAGGTCTCTTTGCCGCTGCTTCATGTAACCGGATTTTTTTAAAGTTGCTATGTCAAGTTTTTCTAGGGTCATGGTGCTCCCTGATATACAGGTTGATATTTAAATAATTCTGGTTGTTTAACTTGCCGGATGAAAATATAACTGATGAATGCGGCAAAATTTGTTAATAGTTCCGGAAAATGCAGGTTCCTGGCAACCTTAAAAACCTATATACGCAATAACAAATTAAAGTGATGTCAGGCAAATAGGGACAAAATGGATCATCATGGAAAACCGCATATTATGGCTTAACAGGAAAGAAGTGGAGTCGCTTCTTGATATGAAAGGAACGCTAAAAGTCGTGGAAGAAGCATTCAGGCAGCATGGGCTCAAAAAAGTCCAGATGCCTGCGAAACTTTATCTTTATTTTACAAACCATAACGGAGATCTTCGGACAATGCCTGCTTATCTTGAAGAACAGGATATTGCAGGAGTAAAGATAGTGAATGTCCATCCGGATAACCCAAAAAAAGGGATACCGACAGTGATGGCCCTTGTTATCCTGAATTCCACAGAAACAGGCACGCCTCTTGCTGTTATGGATGGGACGTATCTTACCGATATGAGAACAGGCGCTGCCGGAGGCGCAGCCGTGAAATACCTGGCCAGAAAGAACTCAAAAACAGTGGGCTTTGTTGGTACCGGCAACCAGGCAAGAAGCCAATTGATGGCGATAAATGAAGTCATAGATATCCGGGAGATAAAAGCCACAAGCGCATTGGAAAAACAGACACTGGAATTCAAGGACGATATGGAACTGAGAATAGAGTGTGAGATCACCCCTAAAAACACCGTTAAAGAAGTATGCGATTGCGATATTCTCGTTACGACCACACCATCAAGGGCACCAATTGTGATGAACGAATGGATCCCTGATGGCACCCATATCAATGCGATAGGCGCTGATGCCCCGGGAAAAGAAGAGCTTGACCCGTTGATCCTGAAGCGGGCAAAGGTTGTTGTGGATGATATCCCGCAGGCTTCACATTCAGGAGAGGTCAATGTGCCCATTTCAAAGGGGTTACTGTCCGTAACAGATATTTTCGGGGAACTTGGTGAGGTGATTACGGGGAAGAAGAAAGCCAGGATGAATGATTCGGAGATTACGGTATTTGACTCGACAGGGCTTGCTATTCAGGATGTTGCGACTGCGGATATGGTGTACCGGAAGGCATTGAAGGAGAATATGGGAATAAGATTGCAGCAGTTCTAATTTTCCTTAGTTTGGAAAGATTTAAGTAAAATCGGCATGTGATTTTCTTACACTTCTAAAGATGAAATAGACGAAAGATATCAGAATTAAAATAAGTAATAATCCTAAAATTCTTTGTATATCGGATATTAAAGAAGAAGAATCTAATGAAAAAAAATGTGGTATATATATTAAAGATACATGGAGAATTAATACGAAAGCAAATGCCACCAACAATAAGAAGGCTTTTTTGATCTCATTATATTTTAAGAAAATCCTTGATCGAACCACATCAGGGTCCTTTTTCCATAGATATACTGCTATATAAATTAATAAAAAAAAGGTAATAATTGATATTGGTAAAACTAGTACTTCATTTATTACTTCCAAAACGTTTTTAATATCTATCATATTAATATGCCTGCATTTACATATTCGATTGATTTATTTCCTATCCATCCATATAAACAATGAACATATATATGAATATTTCTAAAATAAATTATCAGGTAATATGGACAAAATCGATTATAAATTATTAATAGCGGTCCAGGACGGAATCCCAATCGTATCAGAACCATTCAAGCATATTGCAGATGAAGTTGAGCTTCATGAAACAGATGTCCTGAAGCGTCTGCAGAATCTGGAAAAAGAAGGTGTCATAAGACGTTTCGGAGCTTCAATAGGACACAGGGCAATAGGAATAACGGCAAATGCCATGTGCACCTGGAACGTTCCTGATGAGAAAGTGGAGGAAGTTGGAGCTATTATGGCAGGATTCCCTGAAGTGACACATTGTTATGAACGACCCCGGTATCCTGATTGGAAGTATAACCTTTTTACAATGGTTCATGCATACTCCCGTGAGGAGTGTGAAAAAATTGCAAATGAAATCTCTCTTGCCACAGGTATAAAGGATTATAGCATACTTTTCAGCGAACGGGAATTCAAAAAAACAGGCGTAAGGTTATGAGCGATTTTTTACCTCTTATGCTGGACCTGAATCAAAAGGAGATAGTGATTTTTGGCGGTGGAGAGGTAGGCGAGCGAAAAGCATCTCTTTTTTGTGAGCATGCAAAGGTAACAGTCGTAAGCAGGGAATTTACCTCCGGATTGAACAGGTTTTATGAGACAGGAAAGATAAGACTTATAAAAGTCAACGATATCAGCGATAAAGACATCTCCTCTTTTTTAGAAAATGCTTTTATTGTAATTCCTGCTACAAATGATGAGATAATGAATGAAAAGATTGCAGGGATCGCAAAAAATAGCAGCAAATTTGTAAATCGTGTGGATGATATCGGAGATATAATAATCCCATCAGTCATAAGGCGAGGCAATATCGTGATCGGTATTTCCACAGCCGGCCAGAGTCCTGCCCTTTCAAAATACATTCGGCAAAAAATAGAAGCAGTGATAACACCTGAATTTGCACAGATGTCCATGCTTCAAAATGAGGTTCGCGAAATATTAAAATCCTCCGTCCTTGAACAAAAAAAACGCAAGGATATACTATGGAGTATCATCAATGATAATAACATTTGGAAAGCCTTTGAAGAATCATATGAAAAAGCATATATGATAGCATCAAAGCATATAAGATAAAAACATAGGATAGGAAACCAATGACAGAAATTTCGAGCATGCTAATTACGCATACCAAGGCGACCATTGTGGAGATGGAAAGCGCATGGCATGGCGGCATAGACCAGCTTCTGGTACATCTTAAATCACATGAACTTGTAGAAGAATGTGCAGTCCTTAAGACCTGCAACCGTGTTGAGGTGTATGTTGTTTCGCCAAAGGGCAGCAAAGTGCTATTTGAATTTGCAAAACACATGAAAGTCTCTTCACGAATTATTGATTTCCTTGACCATGAAGAATCACTCAGGCATTTACTTCGCCTGACATCAGGTCTTGAGTCGATGATCGTAGGTGAAGACCAGATACTTGGCCAGGTAAAAGAGTTATTCCAGATGGCAAAGAAAGCAGGAGCTGTCGGGAAGACCCTTGATACCGCGTTTAATAAGGCTATCCAGGTGGGAAAGCGTACAAGAAATGAGACAGGAATAAACAAAGGCTCCGTATCCATTGGTTCAGCCGCAGTGGAATTGGCTGAGAAGGATATGGGTGGATTGGAGGAAAAAACTGTGATGGTCATAGGTGCAGGAGAGATGGGGACGCTTGTGGCAAAAGCGCTTGCAAATAAGGATATCAAGGTCATATATGTGGCTAACAGGACATTTGATAAAGCAGAGGCTCTTGCATGTGAATTAGAAGGCGAAGCAGTGCCCTATGAGAAAATGGAAGAATACATCCCCAAATCCGATGTTGTAATAAGTGCCACAAAAGCCCCTCATTTTGTCTTAACACATGAAAAAATGTCGGGAATAATACAAAAGCGTAATAGTGATATCATGCTGATAGATATTGGCAACCCCAGGAATATCGAAAGCAGTGTGGGAGATTTGCAGGGTGTCAAACTTCATAATATCGACAGCTTAAGAAGCATCAGCGATGCGAACCTGGATAAACGAAGGGCTGAAGCCAAAAAAGCTGAAATTATTATAGAAGAAGAATTGGCGCTTCTTAAACGGCAGTACAAGCGGCAGATGGCTGACAAAATAATTTCAGCTCTTTATTCGAAAGTAGAAAAAATCCGGGAACAGGAGCGTGAAGCTGCAATAAATAAATTAAAATCAAGACACACGATCGGGGAAATAGAGCGTGAAGTCCTGGATGACATGACAAATTCTTTTGCTAAACAGATCCTTGCTGAACCAACAAAGATCCTCAGGAATGCTGCAGAGCACGATGATGAGAGGTTTTTAGATACGGTTGCAGATCTGTTCAAATTAAACGGGACAAAGGGAAAGACGTAAAATTACTTTCAGGTAATAAACGTCCTCCCAGGTACCTCGGATTTATGGAATCTGAAGAAATGGAACCGCAGATGGCTCATATCACGGGATTAATGGAGAAAGGAAAGCCAGTATGTGTTCTTTTTTGCAAGGATTCGTTTTGCGAGGGTCCGGGTACAAAGACACCGCTCCTGTATTGTGAATTGATACATAAGGCAAGGTATGGCGAATCTTTTATTATCAGGAGTCAGGGTTGCAGGGTTTGTGAATATGTTTTTGGCAATACGGAAAACACTCCGGAGGAATATTATCACGGTTCCGGAAGATACAGAAACCGTGAAGCAGCATCAAATGCTGTTTTTTCGCTAAAAAGGCTTGAGAAAAAAGGATGCTCGATAAAAATAACCCCTTATTCAGGTGAAAAATTTGATGTCCTGATACTCTACCTGAAGCCCGAAAAAGCGATGAGGATAATTCAGGCACATGCATATCTCGAGGGTAAAACGGTTGAAATCAGGACCGGAGGAATAGCATCGATCTGCAGCGATTGTACCGCATATCCTCTGCATGGAGAATTAGGTCTCTCTCCCGGATGCAAGGGTTCAAGAAAGCATAGCAGATATGGCGATGATGAAATCGTAGTAGGAATCCCTTTTGAATTAGCAAAAGATATCGATGAAGCGCTTGGAAAGATCCCTGAGACTCTTTCATGAACTATTCATCTTGCAAACCATATACCCATTCCGAAAGAGGCATGCAGTTTTCAGGAATACATTCCAAAGAGCAACCTGTGCATGGTGAGAACATATTTTTCGCAGTTAACAAGTCGAAATTTTTAGCTTTTTCTTCTTTTATCATAACAGGCTTAATAAGGAATGTATTGGTACCTTTCGAAGAATTTTGTTCTCTTGTAATAAATCCGTCTTTTGCCAGCTTTGCAACTATCCTTGAACATTTACTGCTATCTATCTTAGCGGTCTTCCAGAGTTCATTCTGGAGGATTCCATCCTTCTTTGTCTTTATTAACTTCAGAATTTTTTCTTCTATATCCATTCTCTTCCCCCTACTTCTCTATTGGACTTAACATGATAATATTATTTCCTCTTAAAATAACAGAACCCAATGAACGCGATTTTACACCATCCGCAATTTCATAGGTGTCCTTAAGATGCAGATTTAAATACTCATCTGCACTTTCAAGCTTGCCTTCAAGAATATGTTTGTCTCCTTTCATCTCAACCTGTACAATTGAACCTATTAATGTTTGAACTTTTTTAGTGGGGAACAAGATTTTTGCCTCTATTTTCTTTTAACCCTTCATTTATCGTTTAGTACTTCAATTTTTGCATTACTCAATATATCAAGGACTTTTCGGGGATGATTGAGAATTGTTATTCCTTCAAGCTCACTTAATATTTTCACATTTCTTGAATCAACATCACGAACTTTTATCTTTGTTAATCCTCCTCTTATTGCACCATAACTGCAAAATTTTAAACAAAATCCGCATCCATTGCAATTTAAGAGATCGATCTGGTCCGTGATTGCCTTATTCGGGCATTCTCTCACAGGAGGGCAAAGCTCGCATTTTCTGCAGATTTCCCTGTCTATGAAGAATGGCATTCTTGATTCGATATGACCTTCAATGTCAACCGGAACTATATATACAGGAACATTCCCTTTTATTGCCTGGGCTACTGCATTAGTGACAAGAGTGTCTGCTATTCCGTATGCCAGTTTAGCGATGGTATTTGAAGTTGTGGGTGTGACGACAAGAGCGTCGTATTTTTTCAACAGCAATCGTCCCGACTTCGGAAAGCTTGCACCCTGTTCACGTTCGTAATAGCACTCCTCAAGGTAGCTGCCGCTTGAAATATTAAGAAGATCATTTCGCAATCCATACATCTTTATTACTTCTTCCGCGGCGCGGGATACAAACGATGTAACCTTTAATTCCCTGTTATTTTTTTCAAGTTCTTTAAAAACATCAAAACTTTCGCGCAAAAAGTGTCCTGCGCCAGTAATACACCATGCAAGTTTCATATTATGATTTTCATGTGTCCTTGAATATTTCAGGTACGATTCTTCTTGCTACTTCCCGGTATGCGTCTACAAGGTCGCCTTTATCGAACCTGAACACATCCTTATCAAGCGATTCTCCGGTTGTCTTATCCCAGAACCTGCATGTATCGCAGGATATCTCGTCTGCAAGTATGATTTCACCCTTTCGTCTTCCAAATTCAAGCTTAAAATCCGGGAGCAAGAGATTCCTGTCATTCAGATAATCAACCAGTATTGAGTTTATCAAGAGTGCAAGTTTTCGTATTCTTAAAAGCTCCGGTTTTGTTGCAAGTCCCAGCGCAAGTGCAATATCATCATTGATCATAGGATCGCCGTGCTCATCGCTCTTGTAATCAAAAACCAAAATCGGAGGATCAAGTTTCTGACCGGTCTTGAAGGGGTATTTTCTGACCAGTGAACCTGCTGCAATATTTCGTACGATTACTTCGATCTTAATGATCTCGACAGTATTTACAATCATCTCGGTATCTGACATCATACTGTCATAATGGGTACAGATGCCTTTATCTTTAAGGAGATTCAAGAGCTTCGCGGAAATTTGCGCATTGTAATATCCTTTTTTTGGCGCTTCGCTTTTTTTCTTACCGTCAAATGCTGTGAGGCTGTCCCTGAATTGCATTATCAGCTTTTCGGGATCATCTGTCTTAAAGACGGTCTTTGCCTTACCCGAATATAGTTCCGAGAGTTTGATCATGAATTTCTAGTGGTATCTTTTTAGATATAAAGGAAATGGTTTATTTGACCCCGCTAGCTGAAAATTTTCGAAAAAATTTCGGTAAATATATGTAGGTGCATTGTATTTAATGTCTTAATAAATCAGGGAGACAATATAATGACAGAGGATAATACAGTATTTATAGGCAACAAACCAGTGATGAACTATGTCCTTGCTATTGTTACACAATTTAATAATGGGGCCCAAGAAATCAGTATAAAAGCAAGAGGAAAAGCAACGTCAAGAGCAATCGATGCTGTAGAAGTTTCAAGGAACAGATTTTTGCCGGAAACAAAAATAAAGGATATAAAGATTGGAACCGAAAAAATTGCCACCGACAGGGGAGATTCCAATGTCTCTACAATAGAAATTGTCTTGATAAAATAGCCCCTTACATCATCATACCTGGAGGCATCCCGCCCATACCACCCATTCCGCATGGGGCGCCGCCTGAACCGCATGCTTCCCCGCCACCTGATGCAGCAAGCACATCATCGATCCGTAATATCATGATAGCAGTCTCAGTCGCAGAGTTGATGGACTGTGTCTTTACACGCAGAGGCTCGATAACACCATTCTTCCACATATCCTCCGTATTTCCTGTAAATACGTTTAGCCCCACGTCCTTATTGCCTTTTTCATGCTGGCTTCGAAGCTCAACAAGTTTATCAATCGGGTCAAGCCCTGCATTCTCTGCAAGCGTTTTCGGGATTACTTCAAGAGCCTCGGCAAATTTCATGACTGCGATCTGCTCTCTTCCTTTCAGAGTTGAACCGTAATCCTTTAACCTCAATGCAAGTTCGATTTCCGGTGAACCTGCACCAGCGACCAGTTTTTCATCTTCTATTGCCACACCTACAGCTCTTAATGCATCCTCAAGAGCGCGCTCTGTGCTGTCTACAACATGTTCTGTGCCGCCGCGTATCAGGATTGACACAGCTTTCGGATTGACACATTCTGTAATATAAAGCATTTTTTCCTCGCCATGTCCTTTAAGCTCAACAAAACCGGCGTGTCCTATATCAGCAGCTTCAAAATCATCAAGGCTTGTTATGAGATTTGCACCTATTGCCCTTGCAACTTTTTCAATATCCTTTTTCTCTACACGTTCAACTGCAAGGATATTTGCTTTTGCCAGGAAATACTGGGCCAGGTCCTCTATACCAAGCTGGCAGAGTACAACGTTCGCTCCCGTAGCTGCGATCCTGTTGACTATGTCATGAACTATCTGTTCTTCCTGATCAAGGTATTGCGAAAGCTCGCCAGGTGTTGATATATTGATCTTGGCTTCAAGTTCCATCTTGCTGAACTCAATGGGTCTTGTTATGAGCGCTATCTTTGCATCTGCAACCCTGTCTGGCATATTGTTACTCGCCTTGTTCTTATCAAGGATTATACCTTTAATAAGCTCACAGTCATCCATGCTCTGTCCGACTTTTTTCTCGATCTTGATATTATCAATATCAATTATTTTTTTCCCATCCTCTTTGTCTACAATGGATTTAATAGCAGTAACAACTATTTCCGAGAGTTTATCTTTTGACCCTTCTGCTCCTTTTCCTGTCATCGCTGTTCTTGCGATGTTAAGAAGAGCTTCATCATCATTTTCGGAAATCGTATGGGTAATGTCATTCAAGATCTCAATTGCCTTATCGGCTGCGGCCCTGTAGCCTGAAGCAATTATTGTAGGATGGACATTATGCTCGATCATTTCCCCGGCGTTTACCAGCAATTCCCCTGTAAGAACTGCGGCAGTGGTAGTGCCGTCTCCCACTTCGTCATCCTGTGTTTTTGCCACCTCAACAAGCATTTTTGCCGCAGGGTGCTCGATTTCCATCTCTCTGAGAATGGTAACACCGTCGTTTGTGATTATGACATCCCCGCTGCCGCTTACCAGCATCTTGTCCATGCCCTTTGGGCCAAGCGTGGTCCTTACTGCATCGGCGACTGCTTTTGCCGCCATGATATTATTATTGCGGGCTTCTTTTCCGCGTGTTCTCTCGGTACCTTCTCTTAAAATGATAATCGGCTGTCCGCCAAGTTGTGCTGCCATAGATAATTGTCCTCCTGATCAAAATATGATTTTGGCAAAACAATGTTTGAGGTTCTATATAAAAATTACGTTTATTGGCACTGGTGAATCTTGGGTGGTTTTACTAAAAATATTTTGGTGATTGCTCGGTTGGTGAATCGGTGGGTTTTTACAAAGACAATAACAACCCTTAATTTTCATTTGTCCATGCATCAAGTGATGGATATTTTACTTTTTGCCCCTCTGCAATTAATTTTGAAAGAATTCCATCAAAGTTTTCGGCACGATAGTATACCAATTTCTTTTCATTGGTCATCGGTTAGCGCCACCATTCCTCCCTAAATCGCTCTCTATTGACATGAGGATCAAGTGCCTGGCTTTGATAAACATTCATGACAGTCTCAAAAGTTCTTTCAATTCCATAATATCGAAGTATAAGAGTAAGCTGATCGCTTGCATTTTCAGTAAAAATCGTACTCCATCTCAACTGCGTATAACGAACAATCTTCTCTTTGGGACTGTATTTTCGAACAAGATTATATATTCGTCTGCTTATTACAGTATCTGGTATGAAAAAAATGTTTAGCTTCAAACGTTGAAATATTGATCCAAAGCGAGAATTTAGCGGTTTAACCTATTCGACTTAATAAATCTTTATATAAATTAGAGGCTCCAGTTTCAATTTTCTTGTGTAATATGTTTTTATTCGAGATAGCCCAAGCTG